>Ga0226835_1000209_pt1 | contig 94334 bp, 90 predicted proteins | sample LAC_MetaG_1_FD_163627 | JGI IMG/M metagenome (GOLD analysis project Ga0226835, IMG submission 163627) | Anaerobic ammonium oxidizing microbial communities from anammox membrane bioreactor (MBR) in UC Berkley, California, United States -... | ecosystem: Engineered > Bioreactor > Anaerobic >... | reverse complement strand
TCGAAGCTCATGCCTTCCATCGTCCTGATCAGCGTCTCGGTCTTCGTGTCGCCGCCGGTCTTCTTCAGCGCCTCGACCACCGCCATCGCCGCGGCCATGCCGCCCGCGGTGAAGAAATCGGGCGGCGACTTGAAGCGCTTGTAGTGCTCGGTGATCAGCCAGTTGTTGGCGGCGTTCTTCGGGATGTCGAAGTAGTAATAGGTGGCGCCCTCCATGCCGGGGAAGGCCTTGTACGCGGCCATCGCCGGCAGGATGTTGCCGCCGGTGGCAATTTCGATGCCGTAGCGCTTCGGATCGAGATCGGCGATCTTGAACGGGTTGCCCGCACCGGCCCAGATGATGAAGATCACCTTGCGACCCGGCTTGTCTTTCAGCGCGTCGAACAGCCGCTGCGCCCCCGCGGTGAAGTCGGTGGTGTTGGTGGGCAGGTATTCCTCGTGGACGATCTTCGCCTTCTTCAGCGCGTCCCTGAAGGCCTTCACGCCGTCACGGCCGAATGCGTAGTCCTGCGCCAGCGTCGCGACCGAGACGCCTTCCTTGTCGAGCGCCACCGCGTTCGAGATCGCGTCCTGCGACGAATTGCGGCCGGTGCGGAAGACGTAGCGGTTCCACTTGTCGCCGGTGATCGAGTCGGCGACCGCCGGCTCGACCAGCAGGATCTTCTTGTATTCCTCGGCCACCGGCAGCAACGCCAGCGCCACCCCCGACGAGGTCGGCCCGATCGCGAGGTCGACCTTGTCGTCGGCATAGGCCGCCTGCAGCAGCGCCTTGCCCACGTCGGGCTTGCCCTGGTCGTCCTTCTCGATCAGCACGATCTTGCGGCCGTTCACCGTCATCGTGCCCCCCGTCGCGTAGTCGAAGCCCAGCATCAGCCCGGTCTGCGTCTGCGCGCCGTAGGCCTGAAGCGCGCCGGTCTTCGAGTAGACGTGGGCGATCCGGATGTCCTTCGCGACGGCGGCGCCGGCCAGCACTGCGCCGGCGACCAGCGGCAGCGCGAAGCGGCTGGCGCGCTTCAGGAGCGGGGAAAATTGCATCGAGTCTCTCCTCGTGGGGGGTCTGGGAGCCCGCCTGCGGGCGAAGACCGCACCCCAGGCAAGCCGCTGGCGTACCAGCCGCACCAGCAGCGGCAACTGCCTGGAGCGGAAGGATTCGCAAGAAGGCAGACAATGCCGTACCAGTCACATTGCCTGCAATCCGGACAATCATCATAAGGCCGCCGCCGGAATTCCGTCATCGGCATTCGCTGCACCAGCCGGAAACGACCCGGTCGCCGGTGCATCGCGCGTCCGTGAAAACGCCGCGTTTGCGTGCCACGGAGCGAACGGACTCATCCGGAACCGTCGCTGAGCGAACACCTACCGGCACGCGGTGATCGCGGGACCCTCGGCTGGGCGATGCGCATCACCGGCGCTCGCTGGACCCCGGCACCGGTCGCCGGCTACACTGCGTGGCCGGCGACTGCAGTATCCGTTTCGAAGGCGTGCGGTTCCTGTGTTCACGCACGCCGGCAGATTGCTGCAGTTGCAGGAGCGGCGCGCCACCAGCGCTGGCCCGGGCTTCACGCACCGATGGCGACAATGCCCAGTCAATCGCAGCCTTCAGGCGCACCGAATGAGGCGCGCAGCCCCGCCTCACGACTCCTCGTCGCACTGATCCTCGTGGCTCCGGCGCTGGTGATCGCGGCGTACTGGGCTCTGGCGATTGCGCCTTCGAAGCATTCGCTTGCGCCTGCGCCGCCACAGCACGCCACACCCGCGATTCAGCCTGGCCCGCGCAGCGCACAGTCTCCCGCCAGCCCGGACGGCACGCCGGCGGCAGGTGTACCCGGGGACGCCGAAGCGATGGCCATGCGCCTGGCCGCGCGCCTCGAACGCGAGCCGCAGGATGCGAACGGCTGGCGTACGCTGGCGCGCACCTGGTACGTGATGGCACGCTTTCCCGAGGCGGTCGCGGCCTACGAAAAGCTTGCCGCGCTCGGACCGCTCGACGCCGACGTGCTCGCCGACTATGCCGACGCAACCGCAATGGCACAGGGCAGCGAGCTGACGGGCGCGCCGATGGAACTGGTGCATCGCGCCCTCGCGCTGAATCCGGCGCAGTGGAAGGCGCTGTCGATCGCGGCCACCGACGCGTTCCGGCGCAACGACACGCCCGCCGCGATCGCGTACTGGGAGCGTGCACTCGCCGCGGTGCCGGCGGATTCGCCGATGGCGGGGTCGATCCGCGCGAGCCTCGCCGAGGCGCGCCGTTCCTCGCCCTGAGCAGGCAGCAAACCCGGACCAGCCGGTAGTCTGGCCGGATGCGCCAGGACTGGCAGCAGCGGGGACCCCTGCGGCAATGATCGAGATCGACGGCTCCACCGGCGAAGGCGGCGGACAACTGGTGCGTACCGCGGTCGCACTGGCCGCGATCACCGGCAGGGCGCTGCACCTCACGAAGATCCGTGCGCGCAGGGCGCGCCCGGGCCTGGCCGCACAGCATCTGGCGGCGGTGAAGGCGGTCGCCGAGTTGTGCGGGGCTCGGGTCGACGGACTGGAGCTGGCCTCGCAGGAGCTCCGCTTCGACCCCGGCGCGCTGCGCGTGGGCACGCATCTCTTCGAAGTCGGCACCGCGGGCAGCGTCACGCTGGTGCTGCAGGCGCTGATTCCGGTGATGCTCGCGGCGCGGACGCGGGCGACGGTGCGCGTGATCGGCGGCACCGACGTGCGCGCCGCGCCGCCTTTCGACTACCTGCGCGAGCTGCTGCTGCCGCTGTTGCGCCGCGTCGGCGTGAGTGCGCGCGCCGAGGTCGTGCGCCGCGGCTACTACCCGCGCGGCGGCGGCGAGATCGAGTGCGTGGTCGAGCCCTCGGTGCTGCGGCCGGTCGACCTGAGCGAACCCGGCGGGCTCGCATCGATCGACATGTACTCGCACGTCGCCAACCTGCCTGCGCACATCGCGCAGCGAATGGCGTCTTCGGCGCGCGACGCACTGGCCCACCTGCCCGAACCGGCGCTGCACATGACGGTGCTCGACCCGGACCAGGCGATCGGCCCGGGCGGCGCGATCGTGCTGCGCGCGCGCACCGCCCACAGCCTGCTCGGCGCCGGTCGCGTGGCGCAGCGCGGTGTGCCTGCCGAGCAGCTCGGCGCCGAAGCGGCCGCCGAACTGCGCAGCGATCTCGGGTCGGGTGCGGCGCTCGACATCCACGCCGCCGACCAGCTGCTGGTCTACCTCGCGCTCGCCGGGCCCGGGTCGCGCTTCACGACGCGCGCTCTGACGAGTCATGCGCGAACCGCGATGTGGCTGATCGAGCGCTTCGTGCCGGTGCGCTTCGAGGTCGACGAGCAGCCGATGCGAACGGCGGTGCGGGTTGCGGCCGCGCCGGGCTAGTACGGGCAAGCACCCTGTTTCGCGCACCAGTGCACCAGGCGGGCGCCCGATGCCGCTGTGGTTCAGGGGCGCGTGCAGAAGTCCGAACACTCCCACAATCGCCCGGCTTCGAGCATCAGTCGCCAGCGCGCCAGCCAGGCGTCGACCGCAGCACCGGCGGCGCCGAGCTGCTGTTCGCTGGCGAGCCGCCTGGCCGCCAGCACGTCGGCGAGCGAGCCTTCGCCCAGCTGGTAGCCACGGGCGAGTCCCCGCGCGGCCTGATCGAGCTTGTCCTGCGCAAGCCGGGCGCGCTGCCATCCGCCCCACGCGAGCTGCGCTTCACGCAGCCGCAGTCCGGCGTCGGTTGCTGCGCGGCGCTGCGCCTCGTCGCGCAGCAACGCGGCGGCCGCCGCGCGCGAGCCGGCCGCGCGCGCGGCGGCCGCGCGGTATTCACCGCCGAACGGAATGCTGAACACCACCCCCACGAAATGCTCGTTGGCGTTGCGTGCCTGACCCACGCGCAGACCGACCGTGGGATCGGGCCGCCGCTCGAGCTGCTCGACGCGCAGCTGCTCCTCGGCCACCCGCAGCTCGCGGCGCGCCGATTCGAGTTCCGGCGCGTGCGCAAGCTGCGCATCGATCCATTCGGCGTCCTCGGCGGGCGAGGCCGGCGGATCGGGCAGCTGCACCGGCTGCGGAAAAGTCAGTGCCGGAAACTGTCGCTCGAGCGCCTCGCGCGCCGCCTGGGCGCGGCCTTCGGCCACGACGGCCTGGGCCTGCGCCTGCGCCACCGCAGCCTCCACCTGCACCTGCTCGATACGCGCGGCGTCGCCCAGGCGCTGGCGCTTCGCCACCGCGTCGGCCTGTGCCTGCAGCAGTGCGACCTGTTCGACCCAGACCCGTGCGGCTTCGCGTTCGCGCAGCCACGACCCATAGCGATCGAGCAGAGCGCGCGCCTGTTCGCGCCAGGCGAGGCTGCGCATCGCACGCGCCAGTTCGACGCGCGAGCCTCCCAGCCGATCGGCCGCGTCGCGCTTGCCGGGCCGGCGCAGCGTGCGCTCCAGTCCCGCCTCCCACTCGATGGTGTTGTCGGGCGACGCGTCGCGGATCTGCCGCTGCGCGACGCCCACGCTGCCGACCCACTCATGCGGCCCGGTCAGTGCCTGCCGGTGCGTTTCCTGTTCGGTGCCGATCGACTGGCTTGCGGCACGCCACGCGGGTGACTGCGACAGCACCGCCGCCACTTCGCGATCGGGAGGCAGCAGCGGTTCGTCGGTCGCGGCTGCGCTTGCCCGGGCATGAGCCGCAATTGCGGTCGCAAGCGCCAGCACGAGCGCGCGACGCGCCGCCGCGCGTCTCATGCCAACTCCTGCGCGAGTTCGTGGCGCGACAAGTGCCCGAAAGTGCCGAACGCTTCCACCGGCAACATCCAGTAGCCGCCTTCGACGTTCTCGAGAAGCACGCGCAGCGAGCTCACCAGCGACAGGCACAGCTCGCGCTCCAGGACCAGTTTCACTTCCACGCGCTCGGCGAAGCCCCGCACGCGCTCGTCGTCGGCCTGCAGCTGGACCAGCGGCCCGCGCGCCGCCACCCGATGAACGCTGAACTCGATGCGCCGGTCGGGGTGCTCGAGCAGCCAGTCGACGACCCGGTCTTCGGCGCTCGCCGGGATCAGCAATACCAGGCACACGAGGGGTGAAAGGGCTGTCATGTCGATACCTCCGCATCACGAGTGGGCGGCGGCGGCGCACCGAAGCGCCGGAACATCGCCGGCAACAGCAACAGGGTCAGCGCGGTCGATGACACCAGCCCGCCGATCACCACGATCGCGAGCGGGCGCTGGATCTCGGAGCCCGGGCCGGTGGCGAACAGCAGCGGCACCAGTCCGCCGGCGGTGATCGCCGCGGTCATCATCACCGGACGCAGTCGCCGCTTCGCGCCGTCGACCGCGGCTTGCGCAATCGGCATGCCCTGCGCGAGCAACTGGTTGAAATGGCTCACCAGCACCACGCCGTTGAGCACGGCGATGCCCAGCAGCGCGATGAAACCCACCGAGGCCGGCACCGACACGTATTCGCCGGCGATCGCGAGGCCGAACACGCCGCCGACCAGCGCCAGCGGGATGTTCGAGAGCACCAGCAGCGTCTGGCGCAGCGACCCGAAAGTGGAGAACAGCAGGAACGCGATCAACGCCAGCGCCACCGGAATCACGATCGACAGTCGCCGCGCCGCGCGCTGCTGGTTCTCGAACTGGCCGCCCCAGGCGATCGCATAGCCCCCGGGCAAATCGACCGCGCGCTCCACCGCCGCACGCGCCTCATCGACGAAGCCGACCAGGTCGCGGCCGCGCACGTTGGTCTGTACCACAGCGAAGCGTTGCGCCTGCTCGCGGTCGATGCGCACCGGACCGTCGGTGCGCCGCAGGCTCGCCACCGAGGCAAGCGGGATCGAGACTCCCGCGTCGGTCGTGAGCCGCAGCGCCTCGAAACCGGCCGGCGACGCGCGCAGCGATTCGCTGCCGCGGATCACGATCGGCGTGCGTCGGCCTGCTTCGTGCACCACGCCGATCGGCTGGCCCTCGACCCAGCGCCGCAGGTCGGCCTGGATGCGCTCGGCATTCAGCCCGACGCGGCCGGCGGCGAGGCGATCGATGCCCACCTGCAGGTATTGCACGCCCTCGTTGCGCACCGTCAGCGTGTCGGTGGCCCCCGGCAGCGCGGCGAGCACGCCCTCGATCCGGGTTGCGAGGCGATTCAGGGTGGCGAGCTCCGGGCCGTAGATCTTGACCGCGACGTCGCCGCGCACCCCGGTGAGCATCTCCGAGACGCGCATGTCGATCGGCTGCGTGAAGCTGACCACCAGGCCAGGAAAGTCTTCCGTCACCGCGCGCAACTCGCCGGTGAGCCATTCCTTGTCCGGACGGCGCCACTCGTCGCGCGGGGCCAGCACCAGGAAGGCGTCGCTCTCGTTCAACCCCATCGGATCGAGCCCGAGTTCGTCCGAGCCGCTGCGCGCCACGATGCTCTTCACCTCGGGTACGCGCTCGAGGATTTCACGCTGCAGCCGCAGGTCGAGCGCCACCGTGGTGCCCAGGCCGATCGAGGGGAGCTTCTCGATCTGCATGATGATGTCGCCTTCGTCGAGCTCCGGCATGAACGACTTGCCAAGGTGCACGAACATCGCGCCGGCGGCTGCGAACGAAACCAGTGCGATGCCCACGACCCAGCGCTCGTGCGCCATCGCCAGCGCAAGCACGCGATCGTAGGCACGCGCCAGGTGTCGCACCAGCCAGGGCTCGTGCGCCGGTGCGCTGCGCAGCAGCCACGAGGCGAGCACCGGCACCACGGTGAGCGACAACAGCAGCGACACCGCCAGCGCGAACACGATGGTGAGCGCCACCGGCGCGAACATCTTGCCCTCGAGCCCTTGCAGGCTGAGCAGCGGCAGGAACACGATGATGATGATCGCGATGCCCGAGGCCACCGGGGCGGCAACCTCGCGGGCCGCTCGATACACCAGGTGCAGCAACGGCAGACGGCGCGCCCGGTCGCCGCTGGCCAGCGCGGTCTCGACGTTCTCGATGACCACGACGGCCCCATCGATCAGCATGCCGATCGCGATCGCCAGGCCGCCCAGGCTCATCAGGTTGGCCGATAACCCGAATTGGCGCATCAGCAGGAAGGTGCCGAGCGCCGACAGCGGCAGCATCAGCGCGACCACGATCGCCGCGCGCAGGTTGCCCAGGAAGGCGAGCAGCAGCGCGATCACCAGCACCACCGCCTCGAGCAGCGCCTTGCCCACCGTGTTCACCGCGCGATCGACCAGCCCGCTGCGGTCGTAGAACGGCACCACGGTCATGCCGGCCGGCAGCGAGGGCGCCATCGCGGCCAGCCGCGCCTTGACAGCGGCGACCACCTGGCGCGCATTGGCCCCGCGCAGCCCGAGAACCAGTCCCTCGACCGCCTCGCCCTGGCCGTCGCGGGTGACCGCCCCGTAGCGGGTGAGCGCACCGATGCGGACCTGCGCAACGTCGCCGACGCGCACCACGCGGCCATCGGCGGCATGGACCACCGTCTCGCGCAGGTCGTCGAGATCGTGCACCGCGCCTTCCGCGCGCACGATCAATGCCTCCTCGCCGTTGTCCAGCCGCCCGGCGCCGTCGTTGCGATTGCCGGCCGCGATCGCGTCTTCGAGCTGTGCGAGCGTGATTCCCCGGGCCAGGAGCGCCACCGGGTCGGGCACCACCTCGAAGGTGCGAACCATGCCGCCCAGGCTGTTCACGTCGGCCACGCCAGGCAGCGTGCGCAGAGCCGGACGCACCACCCAGTCGAGCACGCGCCGCTTCTCGTCGAGCGATTGCGGCCCCTCCAGCGTGAACATGTACATCTCGCCCAGCGGCGTGGTGATCGGCGCCAGCCCGCCGCTGGCGTTCGGCGGCAGATCGTTCATCACGCCGGCCAGCCGCTCGCCCACCTGCTGGCGCGCCCAGTAGACGTCGGTACCGTCCTCGAAATCGATCGTGATGTCGACCAGCGCGTACTTGGAGACCGAGCGCAGCATCACCTGGCGCGGAATCCCGAGCAGTTCCTGCTCGATCGGCATCGTGATCCGCGTCTCGACTTCTTCCGGCGTCATGCCGGGTGCCTTCAGGATCAACTTCACCTGCGTGGTCGAGACATCCGGGAAGGCGTCGATCGGCAGGCCGCGGTACGCGACCACGCCGGCCGCGATCAGCGCGACTGCCAGCACCAGCACCAGCAGCCGCTGGCGCAGTGCGAACGAAATCAGTCGGGACAGCATCGCCGCGCCCCGGCCTATTGCGCCGCCGGAGGTGCCGCGAACACCGCCTTGAGCGCCGCCGTGCCGTGAACGACCACCTGCGCGCCGGCCGCGATGCCGCTCACCGTGACCACGCTGTCGGCGCTGTGCACGACGCCGACCGGCACGCGCACGAAGCTGCCGGCCGCTTCCTGTACGAACACGACCGTCGCCCCGCCCTCTTCGACCACCGCCATCGCAGGCAACCGAACCGTACCAGCGCCCGGCATCTCGACAGTCGCCACGACCGTCTGCCCGGGCCGCAGGATGCCGTTGGACGCGCGCACCTCGGCGCGCACCAGCACGGTCTGGGTCGCCGCGTCCACGCTCTGGCCGAGCGCGATCACGCGGCCCTCGATCTCCCTGGCGTCGCGCGCCGCGCCGTCGCGGCCCGCCGCCGGCGACGCCTCGACCCGCACTGCGCGACCGGGCGCGAGTGCAGCCGCGTCGGTGGCCGGCGCCTGCATTTCGACCCACAACCGGTCGAGCGTCGCGATCCGGTACAGCGGCGCGGCCTGCTCGACGCGCTGCCCGAGCACCGCGTGCTGCTCGAGGACCACCCCCGCGATCGGCGCGCGCAACACGATCTGGCCACTGCCTGCGCTCACGCCCGCCTGCTCGAGCGCGCGACGGCGCTCGATCTGCTGCGCCTGCGCCTGCCGCGCCTGCGCGCGTGCGGCGTCGAGCCGCGACTGCGCGATCAGCCCCTCGGCGAACAGTTGCTCGTCGCGCTCCAGGCTGCGGCGCGCGAGATCCACCTGGCTGGTCGCCTGCGCGACGTCGCGCTGCAATTCACTCGCCTGTGCACTGCGAAGCACCGCCAGCGTCTGGCCAGCACGCACCGGATCGCCCACCGCAACCTGCAGCGACTCGACCAGCCCCGGCAACGGTGCGGCCACCAGTCGCTGCCGCGCGACCGGCACGACGACCTGCGCCGGATAGCGCGCGAACGACGCCGCCTGCGCGCCGTCGACCGTCTGTATACGGATGCCCAGCGCCTCGATCTGTCGCGCAGTGAGCGTGCGACGCTCGTCGGTCTGCGCCTGGGCCGTCGCCGCGACGCCGGCAACGACGAACAGCAGGAAGGCAGCGGCCCTCGCGCTGCCGGTGCCTCGTGATTTCGAGCAGGTCACTTCATTCCTCGCCTGATGATCGATCCGTCCGGCACTCGTCGCGAACGGGCTCGCGGCGAAGCTTCGCAGATCCTGGCTGAATCGAAGATGAATGCTGCGGTTCGCGGGAATGCCGCGCGCGGCGACGGCGTGCATGTGCCCTCGCGTCATCTCTGCAGCACGTACATGCCCGGCGCGTCTTCGATCGGCCTGTAGCCTCTCTTCGCTGCACCCATCGCCTCCGGCGCCGCCACGCGCGCGGCACCCGAGTGCGCGGCCAGCCATTCGGTCCACTCGTTCCACCACGACCCATGTCTGGCTTCGGCGTTTCGTGTCCATTCGTCCGCGCCCAGGCAAAGATCGTCGCTGCGCTTGACGGCGACGCGGTAGCGGCGATTCGCCCTGCCTGGCTCGCTGACGATCCCGGCGTTGTGTCCGCCGCTGGTAAGCACGAAGGTGACGTCGCCGCCGACGAGATAGTGGACCTTGTAGACCGAGCGCCACGGGGCCACGTGATCGCGCTCGGTACCGACCGCGAACACCGGGGTGCGGATGTTCTGCAGCGCCGCGGGTCGCCCGTCGACGAGGAAACGGCCTGCGGCCAACTCGTTGTCGAGATAGAGCCTTTGCAGATACTCGGTGTGCATCCGATACGGCATTCGCGTGGAGTCGGCGTTCCAGGCCATCAGGTCGATCATCGGCGCGCGCTCGCCCATCAGGTATTCGCGCACCCGGCGCGACCAGACCAGGTCATTCGAGCGCAGCAGCTGGAAGGCGCCCGCCATCTGGTCGGCCGACAGATGGCCGCGGTTCCACATCATGCTCGCCAGGTAGTGCATCTGGCTGTGGTCGATGAACAGCGCGAGTTCCCCCGGCTCGGTGAAATCGGTCTGCGCGGCCAACAGCGTGATCGATGCCAGCCGATCGTCGCCCCGGCAGGCCATTGCGGCGGCAGCGATGGCCAGCAGCGTGCCGCCCAGGCAATAACCGGTCGCGTGCACCTTGCGGCCCGGCACGATCGCGCCGATCGCCTCGAGCGCAGCCATGACGCCGAGCCGGCGATAGTCGTCCATGCCCAGATCCCGGTCTTCGGCGCCCGGGTTGCGCCAGGAGACGCAGAAGACGGTGTGCCCCTTGGCCACCAGGTAGCGGATCAGCGAGTTGTGCGGCGACAGGTCGAGGATGTAGTACTTCATGATCCAGGCCGGCACGATCAGCACCGGCTCGGCGTACACGGACTCCGTCGTCGGTGCGTACTGGATCAGTTCGATGAGATCGTTGCGGTACACGACCTTGCCGGGCGTCACTGCGACGTCCTTGCCGACGATGAAGTCTTCCGTCCCGACCGGCAGGCGGTTCGTTGCCAGGCGGCCGACGTCTTCCATCCAGTTGCGCAGGCCGTTGACGAAATTCATGCCTCCGGCTTCGACGGTCTTGTCGATCACCTCGGGGTTGGTCAGCGGGTGATTCGAGGGCGAAAACACGTCGAGCACCTGGCGAGCGCCGAACGAAACCATGTCTTCGTGGTGCGGACTCACCCCCGGAACCGCGTGCGTGACGTTGTGCCACCACTGCTGTTGAAGCAGGAAGGCCTGCGCCCAGAAAGCGAAGGGCTGTCTCTGCCACGCGTCGCCCGTGAATCGATAGTCGCCTGGCAGCGGTTCGATGCAGGCCGGCGTTTCGCGATCGGCGGCAACCGCCAGGGCGTGCGTGAGCAATCGCGCAGCCTTTTCGCCGGCCTTGGTGGCCAGTTCCAGCTGCTTGCCCGGCGCGATCGCCAGGTGCATCGACCAGTCGAACAGGGCCAGCGCGAGGGCGGCCGGCGACATGCCGCCACTCCCTCGGGCGCGTTGCGCCGTCCACATCCGGTCGAGCGCCCGGAAGCCCTCCTGCGTCTGCCTCGTGCCGGCGGGCACGGGCGGAATCGCCGCGGACTCGGCCGGGAGGTTCTGTCGGTGCGGTCGATTCATTCGGGTGGCTCCTTCGTCAGAATTCCAGGCTCAATGCGATCGATCCGAACGCATGGCGGCCGGCCTGTTCGTCGAACTCGCGCGTGCGCCAGACGCGCATCAGTGCCACCCGGATTCCGTGGCCCGCAACCAGCCATTGGCTGCTGACGCCGATCGCCGCCTGCGCGACCCAGGGGCGGCGACTCACGTGGTGGCTGTGGCGCAGCAGGTTGCCGTCGAGCGAGAAATCCCAGGCAACCGCCTTCGCTTCCAGATTCGCGAAAACGTGCGCGCCGGGCCGCGGGGCCAGCGCGGATTGCGGTCGTATCGTGCGCAGCGCCGAGGCGGTCGATGGCGGCCGGTTCTCGGATCCCGGGCGGATCGGATAGCTGCCGAAATCGTTCGGCAGGTTCCAGCCCGCCCGCAACTCGATACCGGCACTGGCAGCAGTCTCGATGTTGCCCAGGCGCAAGGCATGGCTTCCGATCACGTCACCACCCCATCCGGGCTGGATGGCGCCTTCGGACCACGGCTTGAACTTGCGCTCCATCGCGAGCTGGAATGCCGGTTCGTTGCGCAACTGATGATCCCAGCCACGGAAGCGCTCGATGCCGCGCACGCGATGCACCAGGTTCTGCGACTGCTCGGCCAGTGACCATGGGCCGATCACGCCCAGGGTCAACTCCCGTGTATCCAGCATCTCGTGAACGGCACCCTGCGGGTGCACGCGCCGGTTCCACGCCATACCCAGGTACGTCAGCCCGGCATAGGGGCGATCGTTGCGGATCAGATCGGCGCGGGTCTTGTCTTCGGGTGTGTACATCGCCTGGCCGACCCGCATGACGACGTTTTGCGAGGCAGACGCGGCACCGGCATTGCTCCAGAATCCGGGATTCGCCCAGCCGATGAAGCGGGTGTAAAGGCCGAGCGGTCCGGGCAGGCACTCCGGGCGCAGCCTGCCGCTCATGTCGCGCGAGACCAGGGCGAGCGCCACGCCGTTCGTGTAGTTGCGGTCGGTGCCGGCGAACAGGTCGTTCTCCAGGCGCACGGTGCCGCCGCGCCAGCGTACGGTCTGCCCGGGCGCGCACGCTTCCTGTCCGATCGGCGGCGCGGCGGACGCATGACCGGCGGCCGAGGCAAGCGCCGGGCAGGTCAGCAGCAAGGCGCGAACGCAACGTGCCGTCTTCCATCGGCAGGTGCGTCTGCCCGGATGGCGATGGCGCCGGCGCATCACGACGGGGCGCCTTCCGGCCACTGTTCCGTCTGACCGTGCACGGGCACCGTTACCTGCCAGCCGGGCATTTCGCGCAACGCATCGGCCAATGCTTGCGCTGCCAGCGGCTCTCCGTGCACCACGAAGGTTCGGGCGGGCGGCTTGCGAAAGGCGCCCGCCCACCTCAACAGTGCAGCCCGGTCGGCATGCGCCGACAAGCCATCGACGCTGTGGATTTCGGCGCGCACCGGGATGTCCTCTCCGAACATGCGCACCTGTTTCGCGCCTTCGACGAGGCGCCGGCCGAGCGTGCCCTGCGCCTGGAAGCCCGGAATCAGCACGCTGCACTCGCGTCGTGGAAGGTTGTGGCGCAGGTGGTGCCGAATGCGTCCCGCATCGCACATGCCGCTGGCCGAAATGATGATCACCCCCGAGCGGATCCGGTTGAGCGCCATCGACTCCTCCACGCTCTCGGTGAAATGCAGGTACGGCAGGTTCTCGCCGCGTGCGTGCCAGCGCGCGAGGTCCCTGGCCTGCTCATCGAACAACTCCATGTGCTTGCGGGTGATGCGCGTGGCTTCCGTGGCCATCGGAGAGTCGACGAACACCATCGGATGCCGAAGCCGCCCTTCGTACGCAAGGCGATGAAGGTGGTAGAGCACTTGCTGGGTACGGCCGACCGCGAACGCCGGCATGATGACGTTGCCTCCACGCTCGAACAGGGTTCGCTCGACGATGCCGATCATCTCGTCTTCGGTGGCGGACAGGTCCTGGTGCAGGCGGTTGCCGTAGGTCGATTCGACGACGAGAACGTCGGCCTCTTCGATCGGCGTCGGATCGCGCAGGATCGGACGCCCGGGCTGGCCCAGATCGCCGCTGAACACCAGCTTCGTGGTGCGGCCATGTTCGGTCACCGAGACTTCGACGATGGCCGAACCGAGGATGTGCCCGGCGTCGCGAAAGCGGCAGCGCGCGCCGGCGCCCGGCGCGAATTCCCGGTCGTAGTCCACGCTGCGCGCCTGCCCGAGACACTCGCGGGCATCCTGCAGCGTGTACAGAGGAGCCGGCGCGTTCTTGCCCCGCGATCGACCGGCTTCGCGCCTGGCGTCGCTCTCCTGGATGTGGGCGCTGTCGGGCAGCATCACGCCGAGCAGGTCCACGGTGGCCCCGGTCGCGTAGATCGGACCCTTGAAACCCGCGCGCGTGAGCTTGGGCAGCAGGCCGCTGTGGTCGATGTGCGCATGGCTGAGCAGGACGAAGTCGATGGACGCCGGATCGAAGGCAAAGGCCGCGCGGTTGCGCGCGGGCGCCTCGCGCCCGCCCTGGACCATGCCGCAGTCGACCAGGAACCTGGTGTCAGCGGTCTCCACCAGAAAGCACGAACCGGTGACTTCCCGGGCTGCGCCGAGAAAAGAGAGCTTCATCGGTCGATCGCTCCGCTTTGCGCCACGAACCCGTGGCTGGGCCCGGAAGAGGTCGCGGCAGGTGCCTCCCAGCCGCCGCCGAGCGCCTTGTACAGCGCCACCAGTTGCACCGCCGCAGTCGTATGCGCACGTATGCTCGAGCTCTCCGCCTCGTGCAGAAGACGCTCCGCTGCCAGCAGTTCGACCAGCGCGATGTCGCCTGCCGCATACCGCGCCCGCGCGTGTTCGTGGCTGCGGCGATTGGCATCCAGTGCGACGGCACGCCGCAGCAGCGTGTCCAGGCCGGCGTGATAGTCGCCCAGCGCCCGCTCCGCGTCGCCCAGCGCAGCGAGCACGGCCTGCACGTACGCCAGTGCGGCCTGGCGCTCGGCCGCCTCTCGGGCGCGGATCTCGGCACGAACGCGGCCGCCGTCGAACAGCCGCCACGAAACCAGCGGCATGATGGAGAAGCGGGTGCTGGCCGAGTCGAACCATCTGCCGGTGTCGAGCGCCTGGAAGCCGCCGCCCACGCCGATCGACAGCTTCGGGAACAGTTCGGCCGTGGCAACGCCGATGTCGGCCGTGGTGGCCGCCAGGCGCCGTTCGGCAGCCAGGACATCGGGCCGACGACGCAGCACCTCGACGCGCTCGCCGACCGGCAGCGCTCTGAGGGTGATCGACTCCGGCACGGTCTCGAGCAGCGACAGTTCGCGCTCGGGCGGCTCACCCAGCAGCACGCCGAGGCCCAGCACTGCGGCGCGCTGGCGCGCCTGGATGTCCGGCACCGCAGCACTGGCTGCGGCCCATTGGCCGTAGGCTGCGTCCACGTCCGCGACGGAGGCATCGCCCGCCTCCAGGCGCTTGCGAACCAGCTCGAGCGTCTGCTGCAGCGTGACCAGCATCGCCTGCTGCGCCCGCAACTCGTACGCGGTGCCGACCGCGGTGAACCATGCCCGTGCCACTTCGGCGACGATGCGCATGCGCACGCCCTGCGCATCGGCTTCGGTTGCCTGGACCCTGGCGTCGGCGCTTTCCAGCGCTCGCCGGTTGGCACCGAAGAGATCGATTTCCCAGGCTGCGTCGAAGCCGGCGTCGTAGATCGTCTGGGTTGCATCCAGGCCGGGAATCGTGCCGATCGGCAAGGGGCCGTTTTCACTCTGGCGCCGCCGGTTGACGCTGGCACCGGTCGTTGCGACCGGCGCCTGCTCCCCGGCTACCCGGTCGCGCAGCGCACGCGCCTCGTCGATGCGTGCCGCGGCCTGCCGCAGGTCCAGGTTCTGCGCCAGCGCGGTGTCGATCAGGCGTTCGAGCACCGGATCGCCCAGCGTCGACCACCAGCGCGCCAGGTCTGTCGGAGCGGCCGCGACCACGACCGGCTGGCTCCAGTCGCCGTCCGACGCGACGGGTGGCGGCGCGTGATAGTCCGGGCCGACTGCCGCGCAGGCGCCCAGCAACGCGCTGCCGAGCACGAGCAGGGCGGGAGACAGTCGTCGGCGTGCCCGCACGCGCGGCGCTTGCGCCGGAATGGCTTCGATGCGATCGGTGCTCGTCATTGCAGGCGTCCTCGGACGAATACGGTGGCCATCGTGAGCGTCACCAGGGCAATCACCGCCAGCGGCCAGAGGCTGGCCAGGATGTCGCTCGGCGGCAGTGCCTTGAGGAAACTGCCTTCCACGATGATCAGGAAGTGCGTGAGCGGGATCGCCTGGGCCAGCCACTGCAGCAGCGTCGGCATGTTTTCCACCGGGGTTGCGAAGCCGGACATCAGCACGGCCGGCACGCCGATGGCGAATGCGCCGAGGATGGCCTGCTGCTGGGTCGCGCTGACCGCGGAAATCATCAGGCCGATGCCCACGACAGACAGGATGAACAGCATCAGGCTGAACAGGAGCAACCAGAACGAGCCACTGAAGGGAATCCGGAACAGCACGATCGCCGCGGCGATCATCAGCAGGCCGAGCACGGTGCCGATCGCAAGCGCCGGCAGCGACTTGGAAATGATGATTTCCGGCGTGGAGGTGGGGGAAACGAGCAACTGGTCGAAGGTGCCCAGCTCACGTTCACGGGCGATCGACAGCGACGTGATCAGGAGCGCGCTGAAGAGCGCCAGGATGCCGGTCAGGCCGGGGACGATGAACCAGCGGTAGGTCAGGTTCGGATTGAACCAGTTGCGTACCACGACCGGCGCAGCCATTGCGGTGTCGGGCGTGACCTCGGCGCCGACGTCGGCCGCAATGGCGGACAGATAACCGACGGCAATCTGGCCGGAATTGCTGCGCCGGCCATCGACGAGTACCTGAACCCGGCCGGTTCCGCCCGCGGCAATGGTGCGGGAGAAGTCTGCGGGAATGTCGAGCGCGGCGATCACCCGGCCGCGATCGATCAGGTCACGCAGCGCCCGATTGCTGTCGACGCGACGCAGCTTCGTGATGAACTCGGCGCTGTCGAGCCGTTGAATCAGTTCGTGCGACCAGCGGCCGGAGTCCTGGTTGCGCACGGCGACATCGACATTGCGCACTTCCAGGGTCGCGGCGAAGGCGAAGACCAGCAGTTGCAGCAGCGGCGGCACGAAGACCACCATCCGGCTGCGCGGGTCGCGCAGGATGCTGAGCACTTCCTTGACGAACTGCGCGCGCAGGCGAGGGATGGCGAAGTAGCTGGAGCGTGTCGACACGGGTCACGCCTCCAGGTTCTTGCGCGTCGCGCGCTTGGCTGCCACGAAGAAGAACACGCCGATGGCCGCCATGGCGGCGAGATCAGGAAGAAATACCGCCCAGATGTCGCCGGCCAGAAACACCGTCTTCAGCGACGAGACGAAATAGCGCGCCGGGATCACCCAGGTGAGAACCCGGATCGGCGCAGGCATCGCATCGATCTCGAACAGGAAGCCCGACAGGATGAACGCGGGCAGGAACCCGGAGAAGAGGGCGATCTGCGAGGCGAGGAACTGGTTGCGCGCGAGCGACGAAATCAGCAGCCCCTGGCCCAGTGCGGGCACCATGAACATCGCGGAAAGCGCGAGCAGCGCCGGCAGCGAACCGCGAAGCGGCACGCCGAACACGACGATCGAGAGCGCCGCCGCCCCCAGCGTGGACAACATGCCGAGCACGAAGTACGGCAGCAGTTTGCCGACCAGGATTTCGACGACCGAGGCGGGCGTCGACAGCACTGCCTCCATGGTGCCGCGTTCCCATTCGCGCGCCACCACCAGCGCGGTGAGCATGGTGCCGATGATGGTCATGACGATGGCGATCGCGCCAGGCACCAGCGACCGGCGGCTCTCGAGTTCGGCATTGAACCAGTAGCGCGGCTCCAGCGCCACGGCCGCCGACGGTGCCTCGGTGCCCAGCCCGGCACGCCAGGTCTGCACCACGCCCTGGCTGTAGTTGGCGACGAAATTGGCGGTATTGGGTTGCGAGCCATCGGTGACGACCTGCACCAGCGGTTCGCCGCCACGCTCGGCCAGGCGACGTTCGAAGTCTTGCGGAATCACGACGAAGCCGCGCAGCGCACCCGAGACGACCTGCTCGGCGACCTCGCGCCGGTCACGCGCGAAAGTGACGTCCAGGTAACGCGTGCCGGCAAAGGCAGCGGCCAGCGCCTGTGCCGAGGCGCCTCGCGATTCGAGCACCACCCCTATGCGTACCTGGCGCGCATCCAGCGAGACGGCATAGGCGAACATGAACAGCAGCACGACCGGCAGCACGAAGGCGATCAGCAACGTGGACGGGTCGCGCAATGCCTGGAGGCTTTCCTTGTGGACCAGTGCGAGCAGACGTTTCGCATCGAAGCGGCGCATGTCCGGGGCCAATGCACGATCGGTGCGATGGGAAGGGCTGCTCATGCCGGGCGCCTCACGCCACTGCCTCGTCGGTCAGGTCCGCCGATTCCACCAGATGGATGAAGGCATCCTCCATGGTGGGATCGGGCCGCGCGACACTGACCGCGCCGCGCTTGAGCGCGTCGGGCGTGTCGAGCGCGATCAGCCGCGCGCGATAGAGCATCGCCACGCGGTCGCAATACTCGGCCTCGTCCATGAAGTGGGTGGTGACCATGATCGTCACGCCCTTTCTCGAGAGACCGTTGATGTGGGTCCAGAATTCGCGGCGGGTGATGGGATCGACACCGGAGGTCGGTTCGTCCAGGAACAGCACGGGAGGCCGGTGCATCAGCGCGCAGGCGAGGGCCAGGCGCTGCTTGTGACCGAGCGGCAGCGAATCGGGCGCGGCGGACAGCCAGGCGGCCAGGTCGAAGGTCTCGATCATTTCCTCGATGCGTTCGCGCCGCTTCTCGCCTTCCAGTCCGTACACGCCCGCCGCGAATTCCAGGTTCTGGCGGACCGAAAGCAGGCCGTAGAGCGAGAACTTCTGCGCCATGTAACCGAGCCGGGCCTTCGCCGCGCCGGTGGCACGGCGCAGATCCAGCCCGACGACGTGCGCTTCGCCGTGGGTAGGCTTCAGAAGCCCGCACAGCATCTTGAACGTCGTCGACTTTCCGGCACCGTTGGGGCCGAGCAATCCGAAGATTTCGCCCTTGCGTACCTCGAAGCTGACATCGTCGGTGGCGGTGAAGTCTCCGAAGCGCTTGGTCAGGTTGCGGCAGGAGACGGCGATATCCGATTCGAGCTCGACCGCGGGCAGGCGCTCGGCGAGAGCCGACGTGCCCCCCGGCCCGCCGCCCAGCAGATCGATGAAAGCGTCCTCGAAGCGCGCAGGCACCGTTGCCAGCCGCGCCTCGGCCCGATCCGCCAGAGCCTGGATCTGCTCCGTGTCCGAGCCCGCGCGCAAGACCACGCGCACACCGGCACCCTGGATCACGCCGTCACCGACAGTGTCGAGATCCAGCGCCCTGGCGAGCACGGCGCGACGCTGTTCGCCGACTTCTTCCAGGCGGAAGCTGCGGCCCGCCAGGCGCTCGGTCAACTCTCCGGGAGGTCCGTCGAAGGCGAGATGGCCTTCGTTGAGCAGCAGCACGCTGTCGCAGCGCTCGGCCTCGTCGAGGTAGGCGGTGGACCAGACCACCGCCATGCCCTCGTCGGTCAGCGCCTGGACCATGCGCCACAAATCCTGCCGGCTGACCGGATCGACGCCGACCCCGGGCTCGTCCAGCAGCAGCACGGCGGGCCGCGCCATGAGGGCGCAGGCCAGGCCCAGCTTCTGCTTCATGCCGCCGGAGAGCTTGCCGGCCAGGCGCTTCGTGAACGGACCGAGCCGGGTGAAATCGAGCAGTTCGGCAAAGAGGCTTGCGTTCCGATCGACGTCCATGCCGCGAAGCTGCGCATACAGGCGCATGTTCTCCATCACCGACAGGTCTTCGTACAAGCCGAAGCGCTGCGGCATGTAGCCGCTTGCGACGTGTATCGCATCGTTGTCTTGCACCACATCGAAGCCGGCCAGCGTGACGCGGCCTGCGTCGGGCACCAGAAGGCCCGTGAGAATGCGCATCAGCGTGGTCTTGCCGGCGCCGTCCGGCCCGACCAGACCCGTCAGGCGGCCGTACTCGATCCGCGCGCTCAGCCCACGCAGCGCGTGAACCGTGCCGAAAGACTTGTCCAGGCGGTCGATGACGACGGCAGCATCGCCACCGTCATCGCGCAAGCCCGTGGACCGGTCGGCGGCCGCGGGCATCTCAGCTGCCTTCCGGGCGCGCCCCGGCCGCAGGCCGGGCATCGACGTCCACGGTCACCGGCATGCCCTGGCGCAGCGCGGCATCGGCGTCTTCGACCACGATGCGCAGGCGATAGACAAGGTCGGTGCGAAGATCGGTCGTCTCCACCGTTTTCGGCGTGAACTCGGCGCGCGGCGAGATGAAGCCGATCCGGCCGTGATAGACCTTCGCCGACGAATCGCTGCGCACGCGTACCGGCGTGCCCGGCGCAATGCGCCCGAGATCCGGTTCGCCCACGTAGGCACGCACGTACACCGGCGCATCGAGGCTCAGGCTGTACACCGTGCTCTGGCTGGCGACCATGCTGCCCGGCTCGCGCACCCGGGCGATCACGGTGCCGGCGCCGGGCGCGAAGAGTTCGGCATCGGCCAGCGCGGTGGCGGCCTGCGCTCGCGCCGCCTCCGCAGCGGCCAGGCGCGCCTCGCCGGCGGCGATGTCTTCCCTGCGAAAGCCTTCGGTGGCCTGCGACAAGGCGGCCTGCGCCGATTTCACCGCGGCGACCGCCTGGTCGTGCGCTGCACGCGCGGCATCCACCGTACGCTGGCTGCTGGCGCCCGACGCGAACAGAGCGCTCTGCCGGCGAAAGTTGCGCTCGGCATCGCTGGCCACCGCCAGCGCCTTGTTCACCGCCTCCCTGGCCTGGGCGATCTCCTGGGGGCGCAGGCCGCGACGCAGTTTTGCCAGTTCCACCTGCGCCAGGCGCATCGCCGCGTCGGCGGCCGCGAGGGCTTCGAGATAGGGTCGGGCGTCGAGCGTGGCCATCCGTGCGCCGGCCGTGACGACGTCGCCTTCGTCGAACACCATCTGCGCCACCCGTCCCGGCTGCCTGAACGCCAGCTGCACCTCCCGGATGTCGACGTTGCCGTAGAGTTGCAGCGTGCCGCCATCAGTGCCGGTTCGCTGCACCCACAGGAAACCGGCGCCCACAGCAACGATGACGACGGCGGCAATGCCGAAGGCGCGCTTCGCACCACGAGAAGGGCTCTTCATCGCTTCGCTCCGAGGCCTCGGCGATAGATGGCGAACGCCGCAGGTGCGTCGCGGCGGATCTGTCCGACCCTGCCCGCCAGGAGCGACTGCAACACCAGCCCCTGGATGACGCCGATGAAGAGCACCGCGGCGGCATCGACGTCGAGACCGGCGTCGAACTCGCCCTGTGCCTTGCCCGCCTCGAGCAGGCCGTTCAGGCGCTCGCGATACCTGCGAACCAGGGTCTGCACCATCTTCTTGGCCAGGGTCTTGCCCGAGCGCTGCAGTTCTCCGAAGAGCATGCGCGGCACGCCGGGGTGCCTGGAGACGAAATCGATGTGCGCCATGAACATGGCTTCGAGCGCGGCGGCCGGCGATTCGGCGCCTTCTGCCGCCTTGTCGACGCGCGCGAGCAGGCGTTCGCTCACCCAGGACATCGCGGCTTCCAGGATCGCGTCCTTGTTCGGGAAGTGGCGGAACAGCGCGCCCTGCGTCAGCCCCATGCGCTCGGCAATTGCGGTGGTGGTGATCTCGGCCGGGTTCTGCTCGGCCGCCAGGTCGACCATTGCCTCGACCGTGGCCGCGCGACGCTCTTCGGCAGGCATGGGGTGAGCACGTTCGTTCACTGTTCGATGTCCTTGGAGTGAGTAATCTATTACTAGCTTAGCATGCTGATTCGATCCCTGCAACGAGGGCGGCCCGCCGAAGGTTGCTTCGCCGGTCCGGCTCAGCTAGGATAGTAATAGATTACTAACTCGCAATGATGGCCGGGCGATTCGCCCGATCAGGGCGCGACATGACCATGGAGAACCCGGATGAACACCGAAACCCTTCCGATCGAGAGCCTCTCGAACTCGGCCAGCTGGCAGGAAGCCGTCTCCGACGCATTCGCCGAAGCCGCCGGCACGGCCCCGTTCGCCGATGCTCTGCGGCAGTGGGCGCAGCCCTCGGCATCGTCCCCGGTCGCCGGCCAGGGCAAGGCGCGCAGGTGAGGACGGTGCGATGAAGACCCGCGGACGTACCGCATTGATCACTGGCGGCAACCGGGGCCTCGGAGAAGCCATCGCACGCGCGCTGCACGACGCCGGACATGCGGTGATCGTCACCCATACGCCGGGCAACAGCAGGGTCGCCGCGTGGCTGCAAGCGCAGGCGGCCGAAGGCTATGCATTTGCCGCCTATGGCGTGGACGTCTCCGACTACGAATCGACGCAGGAACTCGCGCGCCAGGTTCATGCCGATGGTCACCGTGTCGACATCCTCGTGAACAACGCGGGCATTACCCGTGATTCGACCTTGCGCAAGCTGGACAAGCCCGGTTGGGATGCGGTGCTGCGCACCAACCTCGATTCGATGTTCAACGTCACGAAACCGTTCATCGAGCCGATGATCGGGCGCGGCTGGGGACGCATCATCAACATCGCGTCGATCAACGGCAGCAAAGGGCAATTCGGCCAGACCAACTACTCGGCGTCCAAGGCCGGCGTGCACGGTTTCACCAAGGCGCTCGCCCAGGAAGTGGCGCGCAAGGGCGTGACGGTCAACACGGTTTCGCCGGGGTACCTGGCCACCGAGATGGTCTCCGCGGTGCGCGAAGACGTGCTCGGGCAGATCGTTGCGGCCATACCCGTCGGGCGCCTCGGCGAACCGGCCGAGATTGCCGCCCTGGTGGCGTTCATCGCCAGCGATGCCGCTGCTTTCATGACGGGCAGCAACGTCTCGATGAACGGTGGACAGCACATGTATTGAGCGGCGCAGCGCCGCGCGGGTGGCAATCGTCGCTGCGCTCTTTCTTGGCGGCTGCAGCGTCGTCGGCGAGTTCCGGCCTTCGGTCACGTGGCGAGCCGTTTCACCGGGCGAATCCATCGCGGCGCAGCGCGGCGACATCCTCACGACGGGGCAGCCGAGTGCGCTGACCACGCAGACGGTTCGCGTGACCGGCCTGGATCTCGACGCCTGCGCGACGCTCTCGTCGCCCGGCTGCGTTTCGGCATTGACCGCTGCCGGCGGCATCTCCGACGAGCGCCGCCTCTCGGCGCTCGCGGAACTCTGGCTCCAGCAGGCGATATCGGCATCCCTGCAGGCCGACCCGCGGGCCGGAGACGCCACCAGCGTCGCCCCGTGGATGGAAACCATGCGCTACGCCTATGCCTATCTCTTCTACACCAGGCGCGCGCCGGGCGAGCGCGCGTTCGAAGATCGGCAGACGCAGGTGCGCGACTGGTACAACTACGCCGCGCAGCAGGCGGTCGCGCAATTGTTCGGCGCACGCGAGACGAAGCCGGGCATCCAGGCGCAGGACAGCAGGGTTCGGTTCGGCGAGTGGACGCTGCGCGTCGAGTCGAAGGCACGCCTTCCCGGAGATGCCAGCGTTCCGGCTGAACTGTTGCCGGCATCCACGCTGGCGTTTGGCGGCTTGCGCAGCATCTACCGCCGCGACGGGTTCGGTGCAGCAATGGTCGCGGTCGCGGACATCGATCCGGTCGCGCGCAAGGCAATCGCCGATCTGCCGGCGAAGGACGAATGGCCGGCGTCTCGTCGGCGCGCGACGTTGCCTCCAGCCTGGAGCGAGATGCCCGCGCCGAACGTGACCGCCGTGTTTCGATTCGACGCACCGACGCTGGACCAGTTGCTTCGGACGCGTGAGGTCATCCTCGACGTTCATGACCCGCTCATGGAGAGCGAGCTGACCCTGCATGCCCACCGGGTGCCGCTGGCCGGCAATTTCACGGCAGGCTATGCCCTGTGGCTGGCGCGATCCGGGTTCAACCGGCAATCGCTGCGCACTCTGTTCGGTCGCGAACACGGAATCGACCATCCGCATCTGTACCTGATGCAGCCGTTCGATCCGGACCGCCGCATCGTTCTCATGCTGCATGGACTGGCCAGCAGTCCCGAGGCCTGGGTCAATGTAGCCAACGAGCTTCTCGGCGACGAAGGGTTGCGTCGCGAGTTCCAGATCTGGCAGGTGCATTACCCGACGAACATGCCGGTACCCGCCAACCATGCGGCGATCCGCCGGCTCCTTCACGAGGTTCTGCGCCACTTCGACCCGGAAGGGCGAGCCGCAGCATCGCGCGGTCTGATTCTGGTCGGGCACAGCATGGGCGGCCTCATTGCGCGCCTGATGGTGTCGACAGCCGACCGGGAGCTTTGGGATTGGGCGTCCACCGATCTCGGGATCGATCCGGATCTTCTCGATCGATCCCGCCCTTTGCTCGATCCGATGTTGCGCTTCCAGCCGTTTCCGGGCGTCGAGCGCGTGATTTTCATCGCGACGCCACATCGCGGGACCGCAGTTGCCGGCCACGGGCTCGCGCGCTGGGCGTCCAGGCTCGTCCGGTTGCCGTTGACGCTGCTCGAGGCCTTCGGCATCGCGTTTCAGGGGCGTGCCGAGGCGAGCGCAACGAGCGCAACCCGGGTTCTGGAGACGATTCCGACGAGTGTCGACCAGCTCGACGAACACGATCCGTTCCTGCGGGCCGCCGCCCGGCTGCCGATTTCGGATCGAGTGCGCTACCACTCGATCATCGCCCGACTGCACGCTGACGGCGAGCTCGAATCGTCGGACGACGGCCTCGTGCCATATCGCAGTGCGCATCTGGCAGGGGCCGCCTCCGAGAAGACAATCGTCTCGGGGCACAGCGTGCAGGAGACCGCAGCTTCGATTCTGGAAGTCCGGCGCATCCTGCAAGAAGACCTTGCTCCGGTGCCGCCTCGCCGGAATCCCTCGCCGTTTCCACCGGCCCGATCGGCCGATGGAACATTTTTCCGCCCCGTTCGTTAAAACCGATATCGCGGCGTTGACCAGTGGAGGATGTCCGCCTTGATGGCGGCGGAAGACAGCCAGCTGGTGCAACGAGCCCGGAACGGCGACGAGCGCGCGTTCGCCGAGCTGGTTCGCCGGCACCAGGACCGCGTCTTCCGCTTCGTGCTGCGGATGACCGGATCGCGCGACGAATCGATGGACCTGACGCAGGACGCTTTCATGAAGGCATGGCAGGCGCTGCCCCGCTGGGAGCCGCAGGCGCAATTCCGCACCTGGCTGTTACAGATCGCGCGCAACGGCGCGCTCGACCTGCTGCGCCGGCGCGGGACAGTGGACTTCGTGCCGATCGAGGAAGGTGTGGACTTCGCGGCGCAGCAGCCGGCGCCGGAAGAGCAGGTCGATCTGCGGCAGCGCTACGGGCTGCTCGATGCGGTGCTGCGCCAATTGCCGCCCGAGCATCGCGAGATCCTGCTGCTGCGCGAGATCGAGCAACTGTCGTACGCGGAAATCGCGACGACGCTGGAAATCCAGGAAGGAACGGTCAAGTCGCGCATGGCCCGGGCGCGGGCGGCGCTGCTCGAACGCTACCGACGTGCAACCGGGGAGCGCCGCGATGCATGAATCCTGCCCGAGGACGGTCGACATCTCGGCATACCTCGATCACGAACAAAGCGCGGTCGAGCGCGCACGGCTGCAGTCTCACCTCGCGACCTGCCCGCAGTGCGGCGCGATGCTCGCGGGCTTGCGAGGGTTGCGCGACGAGCTTCGCGAGCTTCCCGAGGAAACGCTCGGCTTCGATCTCTCCGAAGTGATTCGCGGCCGATTGGCAGCCACCGCCAGGCCCCGCCCGGCGCCGTCGCCGCGGCGGCGCTGGTTCGAGTTCGTGCCGATGGGGCTGGGAGCCGGTGCCGCGCTGTCGCTCGGCCTGTTCATCGGCACGGGGCTGACGGCGGGTTCGGCCGGCGTGGTCGCACCGCGAGTCGCTGCACTGGCGGTGTTCGATCCGGTTGCGCCGGGCAGCCTGTGCGCGGGCGCCGAAGCCTGCTTCGCTCGGCCGGCGGCGAATCCGGGAGGCGCGCGATGAAGGCGTCCACGCTGCGTCTGGCGCTGGCCCTGTCGCTGCTGGTGAACCTCGGGGCGCTCGGCGCGGTCGGCTACCGCATCCTGGGCACCGGTGCTGCGCCCCACGAGGCCGGCGCCGCCGACAGCTTTCCCGGATTGGCACGATACCTGTCGCTGTCGGCCGAGCAGCAGCGCCGCTGGCACGAAGCCGAGACCACGTTCATCGGACTGCTCGCCGACGGCGGCGACGAGATCCTGCGGCGTCGCAACCGCCTGATCGACGAAGTCTTCGCCGAAGCGCCCGATGCGGCCCGAATCGAGGCCGAGCGCGCGCGCATCGCGCAACTGCAGGACGAGCGCCAGCGGATCGTGATCGAGCAACTGCTGCGCGAACGCGAGATCCTCGACGCGGGCCAGCGCGAGCGGCTCGCGCAACTGCTGCGCAACCAGCCAACCGGCGTTTCGGGCTTCGAGCAGCTGCACCGTGACTGAACCGGCCGAGGCCAGGGGAACATTTCGCGTCGATCTTCGTTGAACGGGTCATGGCAGGCGCGAAAGGCGCGCCCGCCGCGCCACCCGAACACGGAGATGAAGCGATGAATTGCCACGACACTCACGACACGACCGGCACGTCGATCCGGATCCGCCGCAGCCTGGGCGCCATGCTGGCGGCTGCGGTGCTCACCGCCGGCGCGCTCGCGGGCACCGCAGCCTGGGCTGCGGCCGAGCATTCGCACGGGCACGACGCTCACGCGCTCGAGCTGAATGCCGGCAAGAAGTGGGCGACCGACGACCCGCTTCGCCAGGGCATGACGAAGATCCGCGACGCGGTGGACGCGAAGCTGCCGGCGGTGCATCGCGGCAAGATGAGCACCGCGCAGTACGCCGCGCTCGGCGGCGAGATCGACGCACAGATCGCCCACATCGTGCAGAACTGCAAGCTCGATCCGAAGGCCGACGAGGTGCTGCACGTGATTCTCGCCGACCTGATGGAGGGCAACGAGATCCTCCAGGGCAAGAAGGCGAAACAGAAGCGTAGTGCCGGCGTCGTGAAGATCGTGCACTCGCTCGAACAGTACGGCAACTACTTCGACCATCCGGGCTGGAAGGCACCGCAGGTCGCGCGCTGAGCGCCTCGCTCTCGTGCAGGGGGCCCGTGACAATGCGGGCTCCCGCAGCCCTGCGAGAGGCCATTCGGGCCGAGCGGCTTCGGGCTCCTCACCGCGACCTGTCGCGGACCGGCCGCTACCGGAAGTACGCCTTGCGCACGTACTGGTCGACCATCCGCTCGGTATTGAAGAACGATCCGTTCAGCGCGATCGCGTGGCGCATCACGTCGATGTAGCGGTCCTGGTCGCGATAGAACATCGGCAGGATCACCGTTTCGAGCTTGTTGTAGAGTGACTGCGCATCGAGCGCGCGCTCGTCGATGCCGCCGCCGTTCGCGGCGTTGCCGTCGCCGATCGCCCAGCCGGTGACGTTCTCGATGCAGCCCTCGACCCACCAGCCATCGAGCACCGACAGTTGCGGAACGCCGTTCATCGCGGCCTTCATTCCGCTGGTGCCCGAAGCCTCGAGCGGCGGCTGCGGGGTGTTCAGCCACAGGTCGACGCCGGCGACCATGCGCTTCGCGACGTCGATGTCGTAGTCGTCGACGTATGCGACCGCGAGCTGGCCGCGAAGCTGCGCGATCTGCGCGAAGATGCGCTGGATCAGCTCCTTGCCGCCGCCGTCGCGCGGATGCGCCTTGCCGCCGAAGATCACCTGGATCGGGCCGGCACTGCGGTGCAGCGCAAGCAGCCGTTGCAGGTCGTGGAACAGCAGGTCGGGGCGTTTCCAGGTGGTCGCGCGGCGCGCGAAGCCGATCGTGAACGTGTTCGAGAACAGCATGCTGCCGGTGCGCTGGTTGACCCAGGCGACCAGGTCCTGCTTCGCGCTCTGGTGCGCGGCCCACAGCTGGTGGCGCGGAATGCCGAGCGCGTAGCGCAGGCTCGCGTTGTCTTCGCGCCAGCGCGAGATGTGGCGATCGAGCACCTCGCGGATCGGTGGCGCGATCCAGGTGGCCGCATGCACCCCGTTGGTGATCGAATCGACCTTGTACTGGCCGAACATCTGGCGCGAGATCTCGCCGTGCCGCTTGGCCACGCCGTTCACGTAGTGGCTGTTGTCGAGCGCGAGGAAGGTCATGTTCAGCACGTTGTCGAGACAGAACTCGACCGCGCGCTCGTCGTAGGCGTGCCCGTAGTCGGTGAGCACCCGCCGCACCAGCGCCAGCGGGAACTGGTCGTGGCCGGCCGGCACCGGCGTGTGCGTGGTGAACACGCACATCGGCTTGACTGCCACTGCGATCTCGCGCGTCACCTCTTTCAGGCCGCGGCGCTTCATTTCCTCGTAGCCCAGTTCGAGCACGAGCAGCGCCGCATGCCCCTCGTTCATGTGGAAGCGCCGGACGCTGTCGTAGCCCAGCGCGCGCAGCATGCGCACGCCGCCGATGCCGAGAATGATCTCCTGGCACAGCCGGTAGCGATCGTCGCCCCCGTAAAGGTGGTCGGTGAGGCGGCGATCGGCCTCGGCGTTCTCGGGAAGGTCGCTGTCGAGCAGCAGTACCGGCACGCTCACGCCCCCGGTGCCCCCGACTTCGTGGCGCCACGCACGCAGCGCGACCTCGCGGCCCTCGATGTTCACCCGGGTGCGCGCAGGCACCTCGGTGAGGATCGTCTCCGGCGACCACGCCTGCGGCTCCTCGGTCTGCCTGCCTTCGGCATCGAGCCGCTGGCGGAAGTAGCCCTTGCGGTGCACCAGCGTGACCGCGACCATCGGCACGTCGCCGTCGGCGGCCGAGCGGATCGTGTCGCCGGCGAGCACGCCGAGGCCGCCGCTGTAGGTCGGCATCGCCTCTTCGAGGCCGATCTCCATCGAGAAGTAGGCGATCGTGTCGGGACCGAACATGATGGGAGTGTCGGACGCAGGTCTTGCCGGTTGACGTAATCCTGACAGGATGAGGCCTGGGGGCGGCTCGGGGCTTGCGCTCGGTCAAGTGCCTCGGTGCACTGGAAGGCCTGATATCTTCGCGGCGCATGGAACCCCTGCTCGTCTCGACCTCGGTGGTGGCGCTCGCGGAAGTCGGCGACAAGACGCAGTTGATCGCGTTGCTGCTGGCTGCGCGCTTCCGCAAGCCCGTGCCCATCGTCACGGGAATCCTCCTCGCCACGCTGGCCAATCACGGGCTGGCAGGAGCACTGGGTGCCTGGGTCACGACGGTGCTGAGCCCCGAGGTGCTGCGCTGGGCGCTCGGCCTGTCGTTCCTGGCGATGGCCGCGTGGACCCTGATTCCCGACGAGATCGAGCGCGACGAGGCGAAAGTGGCCCGGCACCTCGGCGTGTTCGGCGCGACGCTGATCAGCTTCTTCCTGGCCGAGATGGGCGACAAGACGCAACTGGCCACGGTGGCGATGGCAGCGCACTATCCGGCCCCGCTGGTCGTCGTGATCGGCACCACGCTCGGCATGCTGCTCGCCGACGTACCCGCAGTGTTCGTCGGCGACCGCTTCGCCGCGAAGATCCCGGTGAAGCGGGTGCACTCGATCGCGGCCGCGATCTTCGCGGTCATGGGGCTGCTGGTGCTGCTGCGCCTCGATACGGCCTGGTAGAGAGGTACCGGTCGGAATCGAATCCGGTCATCCCCTCCCGCGCCTTCGATCGGCGCAACTTCGGAGACATGCCGTTTCCGCACGCCGTCGCGCAGTGATCGTCGCGCCGTCGGCCGCATGCAGCACCAGCGCGCCGTTCGCGTCGATCGTGAACCGGTGCACCTGCATCAGCAGGTCGAAGAAGCGCTGCTCCTGCTGCATCAGCGCGGGCGCGCAGGCCATCCTCGTGGCCGCCGGCTTCGAGATCGTGAGGCCCTCCCCGGTGAGCGCATACGAGGCGATGTAGCGGTTGCACGAGCCGCTCCCCGACACGTGGCCGTCGGATCCGAAGACGAGCGTCGCACGCGACCCGTCGACGACACCGGCACCGCGCAGGTCTTCGACCGTCCACTCGGCGCCCTGGAGCAGCGCAGCCGGTTCGCCGCCGCAACCGTTCAGCGTGCGACCCGCGAACACGACGGTAACGACGTCCGGGTACGGCATCCCGGTCATCGAGTCGATACAGCGCCGCTCGAAGATCGTCGCCACCAACCCTAGGCCGGCGGCGGGTGCGCGAAAACGCGTGAAGCCGTCGCCGGACTCGACGACCGGCGTCGGCGCCTCGATGTGCATGCGGGCGTTGTCGGCCAGCAGCGTCATGGTATGAGCGGTGATGTCGAGCCGCCAGCCTGGCTCGTTGCCGGTGGCACGATACGGCAGCTTCGGCGCGCGCCGGGGCACGCACTCCGGCCACGACTGGCCACGCACGACGACCGTTGCGCGGTCGCCCTTCGACCACAAGCTCGTCGACGGATCGCCGAGCGCCTCGTAACGCGCCCCCGAGGCCGAGCGCACCGGCCGCAGGTCGAAAGTCTCGCCGCCGGCCTGCATGCGCATCGTGTCGCCCACCTGGCCGACCGTGACGCTGCGATCCCCGCAAACGAGCGTGCTCGCGAAAGCGAACGGCTGGACGCGTGCGGCGGGCGGCGCTGTGCCTCCCGTGTCGACACGAGTACCGACCCCGGTCGTGCAGGCGTCGAGCGCGAGTACCGCTGCAAAGGCCATGGCGAGTCTGAAGTTCATGAGGTCTCCGGAACGAGCGATCGTCGTCAGGCCTCCCGGTGCGATGGCTCGCGCCGCCCTACTTCACCGGGATCGGCGTTGCGCGATCCACCGGCACCGCGGTCACGGAATTCTGCGGCGAACCTTCGATCAGCCGCTCCGCGTAAGTCAGATAGACCAGCGTGTTGCGCTTGCGATCGACCATGCGCACGATGCGCAGCTTCTTGAAGACCAGGCTGATGCGCTCGCTGAAGACCTCTTCCTGCTCGGGCAGTGGCTTCACGAACGAGATCGGGCCGACCTGGCGACAGGCGATCGCCGCCTCCGAGCGATCTTCGGCCACGCCGAGCGCGCCCTTGATGCCGCCGGTCTTGGCGCGCGACGTATAGCAGGTGACGCCCTGAACCTTCGGGTCGTCGTGCGCCTCGACGACGATCTTGTGGTCGGGGCCGATCCATTTGAAGACGGTGTCGACTTCGCCGATGGGCTCGGCCTGGGCAGTCACCAAAGGGGCGAGGAGCAGGGAGAGAAGGATTCGTCGCATCGGATGCCTGAACGAGTCAGCGGCTCGCCGCGACTATAGCGCCTTCGGTCCCGCGCCTCCGCGTTCCCGTGGCAGGGTGATAGATTCGCCCGACGCCGCGGCCAGTTCGGCCGGTTCACGCACCCGAGGAGTCCGAGATGGGCTGGTTCTCGAAGAAGGACGACGATTTCTTCCTCGCCACCGTCGTGCCGAACGACGAGGGCGCGCGAGTCGCGAAGTACCTCGGCGTGGTCAACGGCGAGGCGATCATCGGCGCGAACATCTTCCGCGACCTGTTCTCGTCGGTGCGCGACGTGGTGGGCGGGCGGGCGGGCGGCTACGAGCGCGCGCTCGCGGGCGCGCGTGACGCGGCGCTCGGGGAGATGATTGCCGCTGCCAGAGAGCTGGGCGCCGACGGCGTGGTCGGCATCGATTTCGACTACGAGGTGCTCGGCGAGGCGAACGGGATGATGATGGTGTCGGTCAGCGGGACGGCGGTGAAGATGGCGGCGGGGTAGTTCGTGGCATCGCCCAGGCGGGCGGACGCCGACCGGCGAAGCCCCTCGAACTCCGCGGCGTCCGGGGGCTCGGGCTCGCCGAGCGAGCCTGCGCGACCATGGTGTCTAACCCGGCAGCAAATACGACACCTTCGTTCCCTGCACCGAGACAATGCCGGTCGATTGCAGGTGCTCGAAGAGCCGCGAGAGCTCGTCGTCCGACAGCTGCTTCTGGAACAGCGCGCCGATCGAGTTCGTCAGGGTCGCGACGCTTCGCGGCAGGGCGGCCCCGCGCTGCTCGAGGTTCTTGACCACCACCGCCGCGCGCTCCGCCACCGGCTGGGACAGGCCCGATCGGGCTCGCGCAACGCCAGCTGGCCGAGCTGAAACGCGATGTGAAAGTCGAGCGCGTTCTTGCCGGGCGCCGAGACGCGGATGTACTCGGCCCTCGGCCCCATGCGCTGCAGCGTGCTGGCGATCTCGAATGAAACCCTGGACTGCCCGGGTCCGACGAACACGTGAACCCTGAAGTGTTCCGCATCCAGGACGGAGATTGCCGTCGGCTGCACGTTCTCGTAGTCGATCAGTACGTAGTTGGTTCTCATGCACCCCTCGATGGTCGGCCCCGGCGCACTGCTCCTGGGATATCCGGCACGAATGGCAGCACGCCGGTCGCCGGCCAAGACCGCCCCGATCGGCGGCGCCGTCGGACTGATCGCTGTCCCGGTGCGAATAGCGCCTCGAGTCGATGTTTCCGGAATTCGAAGAATGCCGCCCCTCCCGAGGCAGGCGACCCGCGGATGGTCTCGCGCCCGCGTCAACTCGCGGCAAGGAGGGAAGTCAGCGATCGGCGCAATGCTTGCAGCTTTCCTTCGATGATGCCCCAGACGATACGGTCATCGACACTCGCATAGCCGTGGATCAGCACGTTGCGAAACCCGACGATCCTGGCCAGGTCGGGGATGTCGGCGGCCACCTCGGGATCCACCTGCCGCAGTCTGTTCAATGCCTCACCCACGATCTCGAGTTGGCGCTCCACGGCAGAACGCAGCATCTCGTCGGCCTGATACCGGGTGAACGACTTCCCTTCCGAGAAGCGCGACGCACGATCGGCCGCCTGCAACGCGTCCCAGATCAGCTTCTGCGCATCAGCGTGCATAGACCGGCCTGCGCTCGGCATTGATCCGGTCGCGGAAGTACGGATTGCGCAGACTGGCCGCAGTCACCAGGTCGACAGAGCGGCCAAAGAGGCTCTCGAGGCTTTCCTTGAGCGTGAAGAACGCATCGGCGTACTCGGCAGGCGGCAGGTCGTCGAATTCGACCAGGAAATCCAGATCACTGGAATCAGGATCGAACTGGTTCCGGGCCGCCGACCCGAACACGTCCAGACGCCGCGCGCCGGCGCGCCGACACAGGGCTGCGACCTCTTCGAGATTCTGGGCGATCGGGTTCGACACGGTTGCCTCCGAGGCCAATTATGCCTTTGCCCTGCTCCCCACAGCCAACCTTCGATCAGGCCGCCTTGCCCGATCCCGACCCCGCCGCTGCCGCCGACCCCGCCAGCTCCGGAAACTCCCCAAGCTTCTGATACAGCGTCGCACGCGCGATGCCGAGACGGCGCGCGGCCCGCAGGCGATTGCCGCCGGTGGCGCGCAGCGCCTCGCGAATCGCCGCGCGCTCGAGCACGTTGCGCAGCTCGCGCACGTTGCCCGGCCACGGCATGGCCGCGAGCGCGTCGAGCGCGTCACGGTCGATCTCCTTCGGAAGCATCTGGCGATCACCCGCACGTCGATGCGCGAGACCGCGTTCGAGCCCAGCGGCTCGACCTCGCGCTCCTGCAGCGCGCGCAGCAGCTTGGCCTGCAGCGCCAGCGGCATGTCGCCGATCTCGTCGAGGAACAGCGTGCCGCCGTCCGCAGCCTTGAACTTGCCGTCGCGCGCGCGTCGACGCCGCATGGATCGCCTGCGCGAGCAGCTCCTTGCCGGTGCCGGCCTTGTTCTCCAGGATGTCGAGCAGGATCGGCTTGCCGGTCTCGACCACGTGGCGCATCAGCGTGTTGGGCACCACCTCCTCGACCGGCCTGCCGATGATCTCGTCGGCGTTCGAGAAGCCGAGGCTGGCGATGTTGCGCTGCCAGCGGTCGTTCACCCAGACGATGCGCGCCGACTTGTCGACCACGAGGATGCCCTCGCACATCTCCGACAGGTGATCGAAGAAGGTCTCGGCCGCGAGCCGCAGCACGCGGCCCGAGTCGTGGAAGGCGTCGAGCGAGCGCGGCATCGGACGATCATAGCCGATGGGCATGGCTCCCGGCCTGCCGCGACGCACGGAGCCGGCGCCGCGCCGCGGCATTCCCGTCCCCTTCACTCCGGGCGGCCCGTCGAAGGCTTCGACCGCCGAGCTCGCCTGGGGGCTGATCCTCGCCGCGAGCAAGCGTCTCGTGCAGGCCGACGCCGGCACGCGTCGCGGACACTGGCGCGGCGACGCAGGTGGCGGCGGATATCCGCTGCCGGCCAACCTCGCGGGCGAACGGCTCGGCCTCGTCGGGCTGGGGCAGATCGGTGCACGAGCCGCACGGGCAGGCCAGGCCTTCGGGATGGACGTGCTCGCCTGGAGCCAGAGCCTCGACGACGCGCGCGCGGCCGAGGTCGGGGTGCGTCGGGTGACGAAGGAAGAGCTCTTCGAGACCAGCGCGGTCTCGCTTCACCTGGTGCTGTCCGCACGCACGCGCGGCATCGTCGCCGCTGCCGACCTCGCCCGGATGCGCCCGGACGCGGTGATCGTCAACACCGCGCGCGCGGGCCTGGTGAACCAGCAGGCGCTGATCGACGCGCTCGCCGCCTGGCTCGACGGCACGCCGATCCGGCTCGTCAACGCACGTTGATCACGCGCATGCCCTGCATCGCGCCGCCCGTGCGGTCGAGCACGCGAATCGTCACCTGGCGCGCGGCGAACCCCGCCGGCAGCGGCAGGCTGCCGCGCAGGTGCTGATAGCCGGCGAGCGACACCTCGACCGGGCCAAGGTCGATCGTCTCGTTGCGGCCGGCGCGATCGCCGGCCACCGCCAGCTCCATCACGCCGGCGAACGGCTTGCCGCCCTTGCGCTCGCGGGTGAGCAGCACGTGGTAGGCGAGCCGGCCGCCGTCGTTGGCGAACTTCGCGGCGCGCACCCCCACCGCACCGCCGCGCGGATCGGGGGGCAGCACCTCGTCGAACAACGCGAGGTCGGCGCGCAGCCGCTCGACCGACTGGCGCGCGTCGGCCAGCTCGGCGGCCAGCCGCTCGCTGCCGTCCTGAGCGGCCTTCGCCTCGGCAGTCGCCTTCTCGAGCGCGCCCTGCAGGCGCTGCCGTTGCGCATCGAGTTGGCCCACGCGAGCCTGCAGCTGCTGTGATTCCGCCGCAGTGAGCCGCGGCGGCAGGTATTCCTCCTGCGCGTAGAACAGCCCGCCCGCGCCGACGACGATGCCGGCGAGCAGCCACAGCAGCCAGGGCGGCACGCTGCGCGACCTGCGCCTGCCGTAGGCATGGCGCTCGAAGACTACCGGTCCGTCTCGTCTGAACAGTCCCATCTTCGCTCGGTTCCGTTGAAGGCTGAAGGAAGGCGCTCCGCCCTCGAAGGATAGACGATGCCGCTCAGCCCGGCTGTGCGCGCCTGTGCGCGAGCATTTCGCGCAGGCCGGCCAGCTTCGCCCTGGCCGCCTCGGCGCCGACCGTCGCCGAGGCCTTCGGCCGCGCATCGAGCTGCATCTCGGCGAGAAAGCGCGACGGAAGCTGGGCGTATCTCTCCCGCCCGCGCTTGCGCTCGCGGCACCAGGTGAGCGTGAGGCTGCGCTGCGCGCGGGTGACGGCGACGTACATCAGCCGGCGCTCTTCCTCGATGCGCACCGCCGCTGCATCCACCACGCCCTCCTTGCCGCGGCCGGAATCGCCGCGCCCCGCGGCAGCCTCGCCGGGCTCGCCGTCGTCGCCCCTCGTCGCTCGGGCCGCGGCCCCGCCGTGGTGCGGCAGCAGTCCCTCCTCGCATCCGACCACGAACACGTGCGGGAACTCCAGTCCCTTCGATGCGTGGATCGTCGTCAGCCGCACCGCGTCGACCTCGCCGTCCTTGCGATCGAGCTGCGACAGCAGCGACACCGCCTGCGCGAGCTGCAGCAGCGTCGAGCCGTCGTCTGCGGCGCGCTGCTTCAGCCAGTCGACGAAATCGGACACGTTCTGCCAGCGCGCCGCCGCGACCTTGTCGTCGGCGGTTGCGAACAGGTGCGAGCGGTAGTCGATCGCCGCGAGCAGGTCGTCGAGCACCTGCGCGGCCGGCTCGCGTGCGGCGCGCCAGCCGATGCGGTTCACGAAGTTGCCGAACTCGCGCAGCGGCTCGAGCTGGCGCGGCGCGATGCGCTGCTCGGCGCCCGTCTCGAACAGCGCCGCGAACATCGACGCGTGCCGCTCGCCCGCGTAGTTGCCCAGCGCCTGCAGCGTGGCAGCGCCGACGCCGCGCTTCGGCGTGGTGATCGCCCGGATGAACGCCGGATCGTCGTCATCGTTGGCAACGAGGCGCAGCCAGGCCATCAGGTCGCGAATCTCGGTGCGCTCGAAGAACGACTGGCCACCCGAGAGCACGTAGGGAATTTTCTCCTTGCGCAGGACCTGCTCGAACACGCGCGCCTGGTGGTTTCCCCGGTACAGGATCGCGTAGTCGGAGAACTTCGCGCGGCGCTCGAAACGGTGCGCCTGCAGCCGCATCGCCACCGACTCGGCCTCGGCCTCGTCGTGCTCGCAGGGCACCACCTGCACCGGGTCGCCGATGCCGTGCTCGGACCACAGCTTCTTCTCGTGCAGCTTCGGGTTGTGCGCGATCAGCCGGTTGGCCGCGGCCAGGATGCTCGCGCTCGAGCGGTAGTTCTGTTCGAGCTTGATGACTTTGAGCTCGGGATAGTCGGCCGACAGCCGGTTCAGGTTCTCGAGCGTCGCGCCGCGCCAGCCGTAGATCGACTGGTCGTCGTCGCCCACCGCGGTGAAGGCTGCGCGCGGGCCCGCGAGGAGCCTGAGCAGTTCGTACTGGCAGGCGTTGGTGTCCTGGTATTCGTCGATCAGCAGGTAGCGCAACTTCTCGCGCCAGGCCTGCGCCACATCGGCGTGCTCGCGCATCAGGCGCACCGGCAGGCCGATCAGGTCGTCGAAGTCTACCGACTGATAGGCGGCCAGCGTCGCCACGTAATCGCGATACGCGCGCGCGATGCCGTGCTCGAGGCCGTCCTTCGCTTCGGCCGCCGCCTGGTCGGGATCGACCAGCGCGTTCTTCCACAGCGAGATGCGGTGCTGCGCCGCGCGCGCCACCTTGCGGTCGGTCGTGCCCAGCGCCTGCTGCAGGATGTTGGCCGCGTCGTCGGCGTCGAGGATCGAGAAGTTGCGCTTCAGGCCCAGCGACTGGCCGTCGCGGCGCAGCATCTGCACGCCCAGGGAGTGAAAAGTGCTCACCAGCGGCCGCTGGCCTTCGGGCAGCTTCACCATCTTGCCGAGCCGTTCGGCCATTTCCTGCGCGGCCTTGTTGGTGAAGGTGATCGCGCCGATCGCCTGAGCACCGAACCCCGATGCGATCAGGTGCGCGATCTTCTGCGTGATGACGCGCGTCTTGCCGCTGCCGGCTCCGGCGATGACGAGACAGGGACCATCGAGATAACGGATCGCTTCGCGCTGCGCGGGATTGGGCTGTGCTGACATCGGGGGTGCTGCCGGGGCGGATCCGGATTCTAGCAACCCGTCGTCGCCGCGAGCCGGCCGGAATTTGACCCTCGCCGCCGCCCGGCATAGCCTTGCGCCGATGGAATTCCGCGACTACTACCAGAGCCTCGGCGTGGCGCGCGGCGCGTCGGCCGACGAGATCAAGAAAGCCTACCGCAAGCTGGCGCGCAAGTACCACCCCGACGTCAGCAAGGAAGCCGACGCCGAGGCGCGGATGCGCGAGGTGAACGAAGCCTACGCAGTGCTGTCCGATCCCGAGAAGCGCGCCGCCTACGACGAGCTGGGCAATCGCTACGGCGCGGGGCAGGAGTTCTCGCCGCCGCCCGACTGGGGCGCGGGCTTCGAGTTCACCGAGCGCGGCGGACCGCAGATGCACGAGGAAGCGTTCAGCGACTTCTTCTCGAGCCTGTTCGGTCGCGCCGGCCGCGCGCACGGAGCGGGCCGCGCCGGCGCGCACCGTATGCGCGGCGGCGATCACCACGCGCGGATCATGATCGAACTGGCCGACGTCTACGGCGGCGCCACCCGCGCGATCACGCTGCGCGGCGCCCGTCTCGACGAGGCCGGGCGCGTGGTCACCGAAGAGCGCGTGCTCAACGTGCGCATCCCGAAAGGACTCGCCGAAGGCCAGCAGATCCGCCTTGCCGGCCAGGGGGCGCCTGGCGTCGGCGGCGGTCCGGCGGGCGATCTCTATCTCGAAGTCCAGTTTCGTCCCGACCCGCACTACCGGGTGCAGGGACGCGACGTCTTCGCGACGCTGCCGATCACTCCCTGGGAGGCGGCGCTCGGCGCCACCGTCGAAGCACCGACGCCGTCGGGCCGGGTGCAGGTGAGCGTGCCTGCAGGCTCGCAGACCGGACGCAAGCTGCGCCTGAAGGGGCGCGGCATTCCCGGCGAACCGCCCGGTTCGCTGTACCTGCAGCTCGAAGTCGTCCTGCCGCCGGCCGACAGCGACAAGGCGCGCCGGCTGTACGAGCAGATGGCGCGCGAGCTCGCCTTCGATCCACGCCGCGGCTGAACACGAGCGGAGATGGGAACGATGACACCCGAGGACATCCTGACCGGCGCCGTGATCGACGAGGCGATGCTCACGCTCGACGAACTCGCACGCGCCTGCGCGGTGGAGCCGCGCTGGGTCGAGTTGCGCGTCGAGGCTGGCCTGCTGGCCTGCGCGGCGGGCGCGACGGGCCCGTGGCGCTTTGCGAGCGCACAGCTCGTGCGCGCGCGTCGCCTGGCGGCGCTCGAGCGCGACTTCGACGCCAACGAGGAGCTCGCTGCGCTGGTGGTCGACCTGATCGAAGAGGTGCAGCAGCTGCGCGCGCGCCTGAAGGCGGCTGGCGCGGACTGAGAACGTGTGAAGCGATCATCCGCTCCCGCGAGGCGCGCCGGGAAGCGCCCGCGCGGCCGCCGCGACACGGCCACCGCAGCGGGTTACTTCCGCTTACAGCGTTTACCACTGCCGGTCTGGCGGCGCCGGGGCGGGCGACCTACAGTGATGCCACCCTTCACTCAGGAGCACGTCATGCTCAGGAAACTCGCCATCGCCGGAATTCTCGCTGCGGCCGGCACTGCAGCTTTCGCGCAAGCCAACACGCCCGGCGTCGACCAGCGCCAGGTCAACCAGGAACGCCGCATCGAGCAAGGCGAGCGCAGCGGTGCGCTGACCGCACGCGAGGCGAACCGGCTCGAGGCGGGACAGGCTCGCGTGGGCCGCATGGAAGACCGCGCCAAATCCGACGGCGTGGTCACTGCGCGCGAACGCGCGCGCCTTCACAAGGCGCAGGACGTGCAGAGCGCGCGCATTGCGCGGCAGAAGCACGATCGCCAGCGCCGACGCTGAGCCGCCTCCGCAGCCCGCCCGCAGCCGGCGGCGCCCGCCGCCGGCTCTCAGATCTCCAGCGGGTCGACGTCGAGCTGCCAGCGCGCCGGCGAACGTAGTTCGCGCAGCGCGGGCAGCCATGCACGCAGGAACGCGTGCAACGGGCGACGCGAATTCGCCTCGACCAGCAGCTGCGCACGCTCGCGCCCTGCGAGCCGGCTCATCGCCATGGGCACCGGATCGAGCAGCGCGACCGCTTCGCCGCTCAGCGAATCTGCGGTCGCGCGCGCGAGCCCCCGCGGCGTCGCCGACGACTGCAGCGACTCGCCGAGCCCCCTGGCCTGCGCGAGGAACGCAAGCGCTTCGGCCTGCGTGGCGGCCTCGGCGCGCAACAAGACCTGGAAGCGGTACGGAGGCAGCCCCACTTCGCGACGCTCCGCGAGCTGCGCGTCGGCGAAGCCCGCGAAGTCGTGGCGCGACAGATAGTCGAACAGCGGGTGATCCGGGAAGCGCGTCTGCACGATGACGCGACCGCGCAACGGCGCGGCGTCGACGGCCGGTTCATCGCCAGCATCGCTCGATCCGGCCCCGCCGCGAAGCGGATCGCGCCCGGCACGTCCGGCCACCTGCATCAGCGTCGCGAACATCCGCTCGGGCGCACGGAAGTCGGACGAGAACAGGCCGCCGTCGCCGTCGACCGCGACCACCACGGTCAGGCGCCGGAAATCGTGCCCCTTCGCGAGCATCTGCGTGCCGACCAGGATGTCGACGTCGCCGCCGTGCGCGGCGTCGATCACTTTCTGCGCCGCGCCTCGCGTGCGCGCCACGTCGCGATCGAGCCGCGCGATGCGCCGCCCCGGAAAGAGTTCGGCCAGCCCCTCTTCGAGCCGCTGGGTGCCGCGGCCGAGCGCGGCGAGGTCGACGTTGCCGCAGTCGGGGCAGACGCGCGGCACCTGCTGCTCGGCGCCGCAATGGTGGCAGATCAGCCGGTAGCGCGCCGGCCGCGGTGCGCCGACCCGGTGCAGCACCCGGTAGGCCGAGCACTCGCTGCAGCGGCTCAGCCAACCGCAACTCTCGCAGGCGAGCACCGGCGCGTAGCCGCGCCGGTTGATGAAGACCAGCGCCTGCTCGCCGCGCGCGAGCGCAGCCTCGATCGCGTCGATCGCCTCCTGCGCGAGCTGGTGGCGCAGCGTGCGCCCGCGCAGGTCGATGCGCTCGAGCGCCGGAAGCTGCGCGCCGCCGACGCGCTCGGGCAGCGCCAGCAGGCGGTAGCGCCCGCGGCGCGCCGCGTGCCAGCTTTCGAGCGACGGCGTGGCCGAACCCAGCACGATCGGCACCCTGCGCTGCGAGGCTGCGACGATCGCGAGGTCGCGCGCCGAGTAGCGCACGCCTTCCTGCTGCTTGTACGAGGCGTCGTGTTCCTCGTCGACGACGATCGCCGCGAGCGCAGGCAGGGGCGCCAGCACCGCGAGCCGCGTGCCGATCACCACCCGCGCACGCCCTTCGACCGCCGCGAGCCAGTGCGCCGCGCGCTCGCCATCGGCCAGGTCGCTGTGCAGCACTGCCACCCGATGCGCCGGAAAGCGCGCGGCGACCTGCGCGGCGAGCTGCGGCGTGAGCGCGATCTCGGGTACGAGCAGCAGCACCTGCCAGCGCTCGTCGCGCGCCAGCACCCGCTCGAGCCAGTGCAGGTAGACCTCGGTCTTGCCGCTGCCGGTGATGCCGTGCAGCAGGTGCACCGCGAAGCCGTCGATGGCGAGCAAGGCTTCGAGCGCGGCACGCTGTGCGTCGTTGAGCGGCGGCGGCTGCGACGCGGGCTGCGCCGGCAGCGCTGTCGCGAAGCGTTCGCGCGCACGCGCGAACACCGAACCGCGCGCACGGGCAGCGGGCGCGGTACGCAACAGCTTCGGAATTGCGGGCAGCGCCACTTCGCCGAGCCCGCGGTGGTAGTAATCGGCGCAAAAGCGCAGCAACTCGAACCAGGACGGCGGCAGCACCGGCGCATCGCCCAGCACCGCCGACAACGGCCTGACCCGGGCCGCATCGATCTCGCAGTGTCGGGCCAGCCCGGCCACGAGCCCGACCCGCCGGCCCCGCCCCCACGGCACCACGACCCAGCTGCCCACCGCGACCGCCGCCGCCATTTCGGCGGGCACGCGATAGTCGAACAGCGACGCGCCCAGTTGTGCCAGCGGCACGTCGAGCGCGACGCGCGCGAAGCGATCGGAATGGGTATCGGACACCGGAAAAGCCTCGTCCGGGTGGCCGATCCTGTCGGCCAGTGAATGCTCCGAAAGGCCGAGGTTCATGAGACTTCGCTTTAAGTTACAACCCTAAGATTTGGCCTTGAAAGCGCTTTTCCGAGTCGTACACAAAACTTGTGGATAAAACTGTGGGCAAGCCGTCCACATCTGGCGCAAGTGCCCGCCAGATCACGATCTGTGGTCGTCTGCCCGTTTTTTGATCAACACCAATCCCTTGAAAATCAATGACTTGCGTGATCCGTCCGGATCGGCACCAAGACCCCGCGAATTGCCGAGCCTTGACTGGCCGACTGTGCATAAGTCAGCGGTTACCCGCTTTTCGAACCACATTTCCTGCCGGTTTGCAAGCCGCGCCGATACTGCCTGCGGCCTAAAGTGAGGACGCGCTCGCGTCAGTCTCGCGCAGCCGCCGGCTGTGGGCATGCACCGTCTCGACCAGCACCGCGACGTTGTCGGGCGGCGTGAACTGCGAGAGGCCGTGGCCGAGGTTGAACACGTGCCCGGCGCCGGCCTTGGGCGCCCCGAAATCGTCCAGCACCCTGATCGCCTCGGCACGCACCTGCCCGGGTTCGGCCATCAGCGCCATCGGGTCGAGGTTGCCCTGCAGCGCAACGCGATCACCGACCTGCGCCCTCGCCCGGCCGAGGTTCACGGTCCAGTCGACGCCGATCGCATCGCAGCCGATGCCGGCCATCTCCGCGAGCCAGCCGCCGCCGCCCTTGGTGAACACGATCAGCGGTTCGTCGACCCGGCGCCTCAGCGACGCGATCACGCGCCGCATCGGCTCGAGCGAGAAGCGCTGGAAGGCGCCGTCGGCCAGCGCGCCGCCCCACGAATCGAAGATCATCAGCGCCTGCGCGCCGGCCTCGAGCTGCGCGTCGAGATATGCTGCGACCGCGCGCGCGTTCAGGTCGATGATGCGCGCGAGCAGCTCGGGCCGCCGGTAGAGCATCGTCTTGATTTCGCGGAAGTCGTCGCTCGCCCCGCCCTCGACCATGTAGCAGGCCAGCGTCCAGGGGCTGCCCGAGAAGCCGATCAGCGGCACGCGGCCGGCGAGCGCGTCGCGAATCGTGCGCACCGCATCGGTCACGTAGCGCAGCTCGGCCGAAGGGTCGGGCACCGCGAGCTGGTTCACCGCCGCCTCGTCGCGCACCGGACGCTCGAATCTGGGGCCCTCGCCTTCGACGAAATACAGTCCGAGCCCCATCGCGTCCGGAATCGTGAGGATGTCGGAAAACAGGATCGCCGCATCGAGCGGATAGCGTGCGAGCGGCTGCAGCGTGACCTCGCAGGCGAGCTCGGGCGTCTTGCACAGCGCGAGAAAGCTGCCTGCGCGCTTGCGGGTCGCGTTGTATTCGGGCAGGTAGCGGCCCGCCTGGCGCATCAGCCAGACCGGCGTGTATTCGGTGGGTTCGCGCCGCAGCGCGCGCAGGAAAGTGTCGTTGGCGAGCGTGTTCACCCGGTCGATTCTACCCGGTGCCCAGCGCCCGAACGGTCGCCGAGCGGAACTCCATGTGATCGAGCACGGCAGTGAGGCCCACCGCGCCTGCGATCAGCTTCTCGTCGACCTCGCGCAACCGGATGCGCCGGAAGCGTGCGACCGACGCCATCAGGTTCGCCTGCGGCTTGCCGGGACGCTCGGCGTACAGCGAACAGCCGAGCCAGGCACACAGCCAGACGGCCAGCACGCTCCGGTCGAGCGCGCCGAACGCGTTCAGGCAAGCCGCTCCTTCACGGGCGCGCCCATGAATTCGTCGGACGTCCGCCAGTCAGGCCGGTACGGACGTCGTGGCGTGAGCTCGCGTGTGCGCCCAGGCCTTCGGCGTGGCCCCGGTGCGCGTGGCAAAGACCCGCCCGAGCGCTGCGGGGCTTGCATAACCCACTTCGCCGGCGACCTCCTTCACCGCGCGCCCCTGCTGCAGCAGATGCTGCGCCAGGCTGATGCGCCAGCGGGTGAGGTATTCGCCGGGTGCGATGCCGACCACCTGCTTGAAGCGCGCCGCGAAGCGTGCGCGCGACATGCCGGCCCGTGCGGCCAGATCCTCGAGGTGCCAGTCGCGCTGCGGCTGGTCGTGCAGCAGCGTGAGCGCCTTGGACAGCCGCGCGTCGGCAAGTCCGGCAAGCATGCCGCTGTTGGCGAGCGAGCGGTCGATCACGTGCCGCAGCACCTGCACCAGAAGCAGGTCGCACAGCCGGTCGAGCGCGATGCGCCGGCCGCAGCGCGCCGAATCGGCCTCGTCGAACAACTGACCGAGCGTGGTGCGCGCATCGGTGAGCGCCTCGAGCGGCAGCACCAGCAGCGGCGGCAACGCCGCCGCCAGCGGGTTGACCGAGCCGCCGGTAAAGCGGATCGCGGCACTCACGAAGTTGACCGCCGGCCCGGGCTCGGGCTGCAGCCGATGCACGAAGGGGCGCGGATAGAAGAGCAGGCTCGGTCGCGCCAGCTTCAGTGGTGTCCAGCCCTCGTGCAGGATCTGGGCGGATCCGCTGCGCAGCAGATGCAGGCGCCCCGCGTCGTGGGTCGCATTGAATGCCGCCGCCTGCTGCAGCGGGCCGCTGCGATCGACATGGGCGGCAACGCTGAAACGGGCGAGCAGATTCGACAGGCGATCCGGCATACCGAGATGATCCGTTGTCATTTCGGCATTCTATGTCACGCGGCGGCTCACCCGGGGATGTCCGTTGTCGGTGCGCCTGGCGCTGGCTTCAACTGCAGCGCTGGTGCCGCTCCTGCACGATCCGCAGCACCTCGTCGGGATCGCGCTGCCACCAGCGGGTGGACAGGATCTCCACTTCGTGAAACCCGCGATAGCCGCTCGCCTCGACCAGCGCACGCAACGCCGGCAGGTCGATCACGCCGTCGCCCATCATGCCGCGGTCGAGCAGCAGGTCGGTGGTGGGCACCAGCCAGTCGCAGATGTGATAGGCAAGCAGCCGCTCGGGGCGCGCGCGTTCGAGCACGCGGGCCAGGTTCGGATCCCACCAGACGTGATAGGCGTCGACCGCAACGCCGATCATGCCCGAGGGTGCGGCACCCGGGGGCACCGGATCGAGTGCGTCGCAGATGTCGAGCGCCTGGTCGAGCGTGTTCACGCATGCCCGGTCGGCGCAGTACATCGGGTGCAGCGGCTCGATCGCCAGCGGCACGCGGCCCGCGCGCGCGTGATCGAGCACCGCCGCGATGCCGTCGATCACCATCTGGCGCGCGCCGGAGAGATCCTTCGATCCGGCGGGGATGCCGCCCACCACCAGTACCAGGCAGCGCGCGCCGATCGTCGCCGCGTCGTCGATCGCGCGCAGGTTGTCGTCGATCGCCGCACGACGGCCCGCGGCGTCGGCTGCCGGAAACATGCCGCCGCGGCACAGGCCGGTGACGGCGAGTCCGTGCTGCCGGATCAGTGCCGCCGCCTCGTGCACGCCGAGTTCGTCGAGCTTGTCGCGCCACGGCGAGATGCCGCGGATGCCGTGGCGCGCGCAGGCCTCGATCATCTGGCGCAGGTTCCACTGCTCGCGCACCGTCGCGGTGTTCAGCGACAGCAGCTCGGCGCGCGGCGCCGCGGTCATCCGGTCACCCGCGCGTCGATGCCGTGCGTGGCCAGCAGCTGCGCCATCCGCGCGCAGGCACGATCGGGGTCTTCGAGCAGGCCGGCCGCGTCGGCGAGCCGGAAGAGCTCCGACAGATGGCGGATGTTGCGCGTCGACTGCTGGCCGCCCACCATCACGAAGTGATCCTGGTGCCCGTTCAGCCAGGCCATGAAGACCACGCCGGTCTTGTAGAAGCGCGTCGGCGCGCCAAAGATGTGCCGCGACAGCGGCACCGTCGGTCCGAGGATCTCGTGAAAGCGCGCGAGCTCGCCGGCGGCGAGCGCGCCGAGCGCCGCCGACGCCGCCGGCGCGATCGCATCGAAGATGCCGAGCAGCGCGTCCGAATGGCCGTGCTCGTCGCCGGCGATCAGCTCCGCGAAATTGAAGTCGTCGCCGGTGTACATCCGGATGCCGGGCGCAAGCCGCCTGCGCATCGCGATTTCCTTGTCCTTGTCGAGCAGCGAGATCTTCACGCCGTCGACGCGCGAGGCGTTGCGGTTGAGGATGTCGACTGCGACGTCCATCGCAGCGATCGGGTCGGCGTGGCCCCAGTAGCCGGCCAGCGCCGGGTCGAACATGTCGCCCAGCCAGTGGATGATCACCGGCTCGCGCACCTGCGACAGCAGCCGGTCGTAGACGCGGCCGTAGTCGTCGGGCGATTTCGCGCAGGCGGCGAGCGCACGGCTCGCCATCAGGATCAGCCGTCCGCCGAGCGCCTCGATCGCCTCCATCTGCTGTTCGTAGGCTGCGATCACCGCGCCGATCGACATCGACGGCTCGGGCGTGACGTGATCGGTGCCGCAGCCCGAGGCGATCCGCGCACCCGCGTGGTCGCGCGCCGCGTCGATCGAGCGGCGGATCAGTTCGAGCGAGGTGGGCCAGTCGAGCCCCATGCCGCGTTGCGCGGTGTCCATCGCCTCCGCCACGCCCAGGCCCAGCGCCCAGAGCCGCTTGCGGCAGGCGATCGTGGTGTCCCAGTCGATCGCGCAGTCGATCCACGGATCGACCGGCGACAACGGATCGGCGACGACGTGCGCGGCCGAGTACGCGATCCGGTTGAACGCACCGGTGGCGCGCTGCGGGTATCCCTTCGGGGCGGACAGCGTGAACCGCGCGAGCGATCCGTCGGCGGCAGGCAGCGACAGCGTGGGCATCGCTGCCCCCGTCACTCGGGCAGCGCGCCGAGGTCGACCCAGCGGCGCTCGCGCCAGGATTGCAGTCCGGCCTCGACCAGCTGCACGCCCTTGGCGCCCTCGCGCAGGTTCCACCGGAACGGCGCGTCTTCGACCACGTGGCGGATGAACAGTTCCCACTGCGCCTTGAACGCGTTGTCGAAGGCGATGCTGTCGGGCACCAGCTGCCAGCCCTCGAGGAAATCGATCGGCTGCGGCATGTCGGGATTCCAGACCGGCTTGGGCGTGTTCACGCGCGGCTGCGTGCGGCATTCGCGCAGGCCGGCCACTGCCGATCCGTGCGTGCCGTCGACCTGCAGCGTGAGCAGGTCGTCGCGGCGCACGCGCACGCACCACGAACTGTTGAAGTGCGCGATCACGCCCCGGTCGGTGACGAGGGTGGCGTAGGCCGCGTCGTCGGCGGTGGCCGCATACGGCTTGCCGTTTTCGTCCCAACGCTGCGGGATGTGCGTGGCGCCCAGGCACGAGACGCTCTTCACTTCGCCGAACAGGTTGTCGACCACGTAGCGCCAGTGGCACAGCATGTCGAGGATGATGCCGCCGCCGTCTTCCTTGCGATAGTTCCACGACGGGCGCTGGGCCGGCTGCAGGTCGCCCTCGAACACCCAATAGCCGAACTCGCCGCGCACCGAGAGGATGCGCCCGAAGTAGCCCGAGTCGATCAGCATCTTCAGCTTCAGCAGCCCCGGCAGCCAGAGTTTGTCCTGCACCACGCCGTGCTTCACGCCGGCCTTGCGCGCCGCCTCGTAGATCTCCATTGCCTCGGCCAGGTTGGTCGCCGACGGCTTCTCGCAGTAGACGTGCTTGCCGGCGGCGATCGCTTTCTTCACCAGCGCCGGACGCATCTGCGTGGTGGCTGCGTCGAAGAACACCGTGTCTTCGGGGTTGGCCAGCGCGCGGTCGAGGTCGGTGCTCCAGCGCAAGCCGCCGTGCGCCTTCGCGAGCGCCTCCATGCGCTCGGCGCCGCGCCCGACGAGGATCGGGTCGGGCATCACGCGTTCGCCGCTGGCGAGCGTCACGCCGCCCTGTTCGCGGATCGCGCCGATCGAGCGGATCAGGTGCTGGTTCATGCCCATGCGGCCCGTGACGCCGTGCATCACGATGCCGAGTCGCTGCGTGCCCATTGCCGATACCGATTTTGTAACTTGTTGGTTAATTAGTCTACGATCCCTGCACGCGGCGCGTCAAGAGAACTTGAAGCGCGCCGGGCGCCGCGATACCATCGATTTGTCACCATCTGGTTAACATCGTTCAACGCGCGGCCCCTCCCATGCCCAGGATCAAGACCACCGTCGTCGGCTCCTATCCGGTGCCCGACTGGCTCGTCGCAAACCCGTCCGAACAGGCGCTGCTCGACGCCACGCGCGTGGTGATCGGCATCCAGGAGCAGGCCGGCATCGACCTCGTCTGCGACGGCGAGTTGTATCGCTTCGACGTGAATCACCCCGAGACCAACGGGATGATCGAATACTTCGTCCGCCCGATGGACGGGATCACCCAGCGCTTCTCGTTCGACGATCTGATCGCCTGGCGCTCGGACAGCGGCATGAAGTTCCGCACCCGTCCGCCGGGCACCGTGGTGGGTCCGCTCGGCCACGGCAGCCTCGACCTGCCGCTCGCCTGCGCGCGCGCGAAGGCACTGGCCACCCGGCCGTTCAAGTTCACCGTCACCGGCCCGCACATGCTGTCCAAGACGCTGATCGATCGGCACTACCGCGACACGGCCGAACTGGCGCACGCGCTGGCCGACGTGCTCGCCTCGCAGGTGTGCCACCTCGACGCCGACGTGGTGCAGATCGACGAGGCGAACCTGCCCGGCCACCCGGAAGAGTGGGAATGGGCGGCCTCGGCGATCAACCGCGTGCTCGACGCCGTGCCCGGCGCGCCGGCGGTGCACCTGTGCTTCGGCAACTACGGCGGACAGACGGTGCAGAAGGGAAGCTGGGACAGGCTGATCCGCTACCTGAACGCACTGCATGCCGACCACGTGGTTCTCGAGTGCGCGCACCGCCCGCCCGAGGAGCTGGCGGTCTTCGCCGACCTCGACCCGCGCATCGGCTTCGGCCTGGGCGTGGTCGACATCAAGGTGACCGACGTGGAGAGCGCCGACGAAGTGGCCCGCGCGATCGAGCGCGCCGAGAAGACACTCGGCGCCGGCCGCGTGCGCTACATTCACCCCGATTGCGGCTTCTGGATGCTCAAGCGCTCGATCGCCGACGCGAAGATCCGGGCGCTGCGCGCCGGTCGCGACCGCTTCGAAGGGATCACGAGCCGCCAGGCGGCCTGACCCTGACCCCGCACGAGCCTGCCCTGCGCGGGCGCGAACCGCGACCGCTGCCACCGTCTGCACTGGAGATTGCCATGCCCGCCCTGCCGAAGCGATTCGACGACGTCGAGGCGCTCGAATCCTTCATGAGCGAGGCATCGCCGGCGCTGGTCGCCGACCTGGAGAAGGTCGACGGCGACGTCATGGTGCTGGGCGTCGGCGGAAAGATGGGGCCGACGCTCGCCCGCATGGCGCGCCGCGCCGCCCCGGGTCGCCGCGTGATCGGCGTCGCACGCTTCTCCGATCCGGCGTTGGCCGCGTCGCTCGAACGCCACGGCGTCGAATGCATCGCCTGCGACCTGCTCGACCGGCAGGCGCTCGCACGCCTGCCCAACGTCGACAGCGGCGTGCGCAATCTCGTGTTCATGGCCGGGCACAAGTTCGGCGCCGCCGACAACGCGTCGCTCACCTGGATGATGAACGTCGGTGTGCCGATGATGGTGGCCGAGACTTTTCGCGAGATGCGCATCGTCGCGTTCTCCACCGCCTGCGTGTATCCGTTCGTGCCGGTGAACGGGCCGGGCGCCGACGAGCGCACGCCGGCCACGCCGCCGGCGGGCGACTACGCGAATTCCTGTGTCGGCCGCGAGAGGATGTTCGAGTACGGTTCGCGCAGATACGGGACACCGGGCCGTCTGGTGCGGCTCTCGTACGCGATCGATACGCGCTACGGCGTGCTCTTCGACGTCGGCTCCGCGGTGTTCGACGGCGCGCCGCTCGACCTCACGATGGGCTACGCGAACGTGATCTGGCAGGGCGACGCGAACGAGCAGTCGCTGCGACTGCTCGCGCACTGCACGAATCCCACCTCGCCCGTCAACGTCACCGGCCCCGAGCACACCAGCATCCGCTGGCTCGCCGGCGAGTTCGGAAAGCGTTTCGGACGCAAGCCCGTGCTGGTCGGCGAAGAAGCGCCGACGGCGTGGCTGGAGGACACCACCGAATCGCAGCGCCTGTTCGGCAAGCCGCGCGTGCCGATCGACGCGATGATCGACTGGGTTGCCGACTGGATCGAGCGCGGCCAGCCGGGCCTGGGCAAGCCGACGCACTTCTCGACCCGCGATGGGAAGTACTGAGCGCGACGGCGAGCACGGTGGGCCTGGCGCTGGCGACGCGGCCGGCGCGGCCGCAAACGCCGGCCAGGCCGGTGCCCTGCCGATCATCGCGCTGTGCGCGGCCGACCTGGCCGAGGCGATCGAGTTGTCGGCCTCGGCCTCGTGGAACCAGAACGAGGCCGACTGGCGGCTGATCTTCGCGCTCGGGCGTGCCTGGGGAATCCGCGCGGTCGACGCGCAGGGCCACGAACGCCTCGTGGCGTCGGCGGCCACGCTGGCCTACGGCAGCGAGTTCGCCTGGGTGAGCATGGTGCTGGTGCTGCCCGAGTTCCGCGGCCGCGGATACGCGTCGCGACTGCTCGCGCACGCACTCGACGAACTGGCCTGGCGCGGAATCGCCGCGATCCTCGACGCGACCCCTGCCGGCCATCCGATCTACCTGCCGATGGGTTTCATCGACAGCTGGGGGTTCCGCCGCTATCGGCGCGAGACCGCGCCGTCGACAGTGCTCGACGTGGCGCCGGCCCTCGACGTGCGACCGCTGAGCGACGCCGACTGGCCGTCGATCCTCGGCATCGACCGGCCCGCCTTCGGGGCCGACCGCGAAGCGCTGCTGCGCTCTCTCGCGGCCCGCCTGCCGGGCGCAGCCCACGTCGCCGAACGCCACGGCCGTGTCGTCGGCTTCGTGCTTGGCCGGGACGGCCGCGAGGCCGCGCAGATCGGCCCCCTGGTCGCCCGCGACCCGGGCGCCGCCCGCCCCCTGCTCGCCGCCGCCCTGGCCGCCATCGACGGCCCGGCCTACCTCGACCTCACCGATCGCCACGCCGGGCTCGTCCCGTGGCTGCAGGCCCGCGGCTTCGCCTTCCAGCGCCCCTTCACCCGCATGGTGCGTGGCCTGGAGACCGCCCCGGGCGACCCCGGCCCGATCGTTCTCGTCGCCGGTCCCGAGCTGGGCTGACGCAGCGCCGGCCTACTTGGTCATCCTGATCGAGCGGTCCAGGAACTCGTTGGTGTACACCGTCTTCACGTCGAACGGCTTGTCCAGCCCGATGTAGTCGCGCACCAGCTCGTAGTCGGCCTTCATCCGCCCGTCTTCGTGGATGCCCAGCGCCATTTCACGCGCGAACTTGTCGCTCATGAGCACCTCGACCAGTTTCCAGTTGGTGAGCTCGTTGTCGAACTTCAGCGCGCCGTTGGCGTCGACCAGCGCCTGCACGCAGGGCTCGGGCTCCTTCACGCAGGCCGCGAATGCCCGTTGCGTGACCTTGACGAACTTGCCGATCGTTTCGCGATTGCCTTCGAGGAACTTCGCGTTGACGATGATCGAATTGCCGTACGGGTTCAGGCCCGCGTCGCGCCAGGCGAGGAAACCCAGGTCGTCGCCGATCTCGCGCTGGAAGACGTGATGGATGTTGTAGAACGAGGTCGTCACGTCGATCGACTTCGCCTTGAGCGCGGCGAGCTTCGCGTTCGGATCGATGTTCACCCAGGTGACCGACTTCGGATCGATGCCGTTCGCCTTGGCGAGTGCCGGCCACATCGCGCGCGAGCCGTCGGCCGCCGGATTGCCGATCTTCTTGCCGGGGAAGTCCTTCACGCCCTTGATGCCCGAGCTCTTCAGCCAGTACATCCCCTGCGGCGAGTTCGCGTAGACGTTGTAGACCGCGACGGTATCGGCTCCCTTGCCCTTGGCGATCAGCACGCCGCCCATGTCGGCCAGGCCGATCGGGTTGGCGCCGGCGCCCACTTTCTGGACAGCGAGCGCCGAGCCCTTGCCCGGCTCGATGTTCAGGTCGATGCCCTCCTTCGCGTACCAGCCGAGCTTCTTCGCGTAGTAGTACGGCGCGTGGTCGCCGCCCGGAACCCAGTTCAGGATGAAGTCGAGCTTTTGCTGCGCCAGCGCGGGCGCCGAGGCGAAGGCGACAGCCGCGGCAGCGGCTCCGAGAATCGTTCGCGCGAACATGGTGTCTCCTGGTGTTTCGGTCGCGGCAGGGTGGGCGATGTTATCGATGCGCCCGAAGCGCCGTCAACGCGCCGCAATCGTTGACGATGCAGGGTCGCTGCGTTAGAGTAAATTAACTGTCTGGTTACATCATTGCGCAGTATAGCCGAGTCCACGGCACGAAATAAACAGCCCTCTCCCCGTCATGTCGCTTCACCGTTCGGACCTGCCCGCCGACGTGCTCGCATTGCTTCGGCGGGGCACCGTCATTCCCGCGCATCCGCTCGCCCTCGACGCCTCGCGCAGGCTCGATCCGGTGCGCCAGCGCGCGCTCACCCGCTACTACGTCGAAGCCGGTTGCGGCGGCCTGGCGGTGGGCGTGCATTCCACCCAGTTCGCGATCCGCGAGGCCGGGCTGTACGAACCGGTGCTCGGGCTCGCCGCCCGCACTGCCCGCGAGGCCGGGCAGCGCCCGCTGGTGATGATCGCAGGCCTGGCCGGGCGCACCGCGCAGGCGTGCAGCGAAGCCCGGGTGGCGCTCGGCCACGGCTACCACGCCGGCCTGCTTTCGCTGGCGGCGATGAAAGGCGCGTCGCTCGACGAAATCGTCGCGCACTGCGAGGCCGTGGCGCGCATCATCCCGCTGGTAGGCTTCTATCTGCAGACCGCGGTGGGCGGCGTCGCGCTTCCTGCCGATTTCTGGCGGCGTTTCGCGTCGATCGACAACGTCGTCGCGATCAAGATGGCGCCCTTCGATCGCTACCGCACGCTCGACGTGGTGCGCGGCGTGGTCGCCGCGGGCGCGGAGGACAGGGTGACGCTCTACACCGGCAACGACGACCACATCGTGCTCGACCTGCTGACGCCGTTCGCGGTGCGTCGCGGTGAGGAGCTGGTCACGGTGCGCATCCGCGGCGGCCTGCTCGGGCACTGGAGCGTCTGGACGAAGAGCGCGGTGGCCCTGCTCTATCGCATCCACGCGGCGATCGACTCCGGCCGCGTCGACGCGGAACTGCTGGCGCTCGATTCGCGCGTCACCGACTGCAACAGCGCGTTCTTCGACGTCGCGCACGACTTCGCCGGCTGCATCCCCGGCTGCCATGAGGTGTTGCGGCGCCAGGGACTGATGGCCGGCACCTGGTGCCTCGACCCGGCGGAAGTGCTCTCGCCCGGCCAGGCCGACGAGATCGACCGCGTCTGCCGCGAGCATGCCGACCTGTCGGACGACGCATTCGTTGCCGCCAACCTGTCGAAATGGCTCGCCTGACGGAGGCCCGCGCGATGGATCGGCTCCATACCCCGCTCGGCCGCTATGCGCTGGCAGTGCTGGCCCACCTCGGGCTGCTCGCGATCTGGTACCTGTTCGTGCGCCTCGGCGACGTGCCGAAGTTCGTGATGCCGTCGCCGGGGGCCACTTTCGACGCGCTGCTGTCGCCGAACTACGACTGGTGGGCCAACGTGTCGGTGACGGCCACCGAGATCTTCGGCGGGTATTTTCTCGCGCTGGTGATCGGCGTGCTGCTCGCGCTGGCGTTCACCTGGTCGAAGACGCTCGAATCGCTGTTCATGCCGCTGCTGGTCACGCTGAACATGATTCCGAAAGTGGCGCTCGGGCCGCTGATCATCGTCTGGTTCAAGTACGGCGTCTTCCCGAACACGATCATGGCGTTTTCGATCGCGGTGTTCCCGATCCTGCTCACGACCGCGCGCGGCCTGCGCGAGATCGAGCCCGAGCTGCTCGACCTGGTCCGCTCGCTGCGCGGCTCGCGCTGGCAGCTGTTCACCAAGATCCAGCTGCCCGGTTCGCTGCCCTACATCTTCGCCGGCATGAAGGTGGCGGCGATCCTCGCGGTAGCCGGCGCGATCGTCGGCGAGTTCCTCGGCTCGGACAAGGGACTGGGCTACCTGATGCTGCAGGTGCAGGTCACGCTCGACACGCCTGCGATGTTCATGGCGGTCGTGCTGATCACGCTGCTCGGCATGATCCTCTACGGCCTGGTGCTCGGCATGGAGCGGCTGCTGGTGCCCAAGGACGCGCGCGTCGCATGAGCACCGAGCCCTTCATCCATCTGCGCGCCGTCACCAAGGTCTACCGCACCGGGCGCAAGGAACACCTGGCGATCTCGGACGCCAGTTTCGACGTGATGCCGGGCGAGCTGGTTTCGCTGGTGGGCCCGTCGGGCTGCGGCAAGTCGACGCTGCTGAAGATCCTGGCCGGGCTGCATCCGCACGACGGCGGCGAGGTGCGCATCGGCTCGGCCACGCACCCGTTCGACCCGGCGCGCGACATCGGCATGGTGTTTCAGGCACCGCTGCTGCTGAAGTGGCGGCGCATCCTCGACAACGTGCTGCTGCCGGCCGAGCTGCTCGGCCTGCCGGCGGCGGCGGCACGCGAACGCGGCCGCGAGCTGCTCGCGCTGGTCGGGCTGGCCGGCTACGAAGACAAGTATCCCTACGAGCTGTCCGGCGGCATGCAGCAGCGCGCGGCGATCGCGCGCGCGCTGGTGCACGACCCGAAGCTGGTGCTGATGGACGAGCCGTTCGGCGCGCTCGACGCGCTCACGCGCGAGAAGATGAACCTGGAGCTGCTGCGCATCTGGAAGGAATCGGGCAAGACGATCATCTTCGTCACGCACGGCATTTCCGAAGCGGTGTTCCTCGGCACCCGGGTGGTGGTCTTCACCGCCGGGCCGGCGCGCATGGCCGACAACTTCGAGATCGACCTGCCGCATCCGCGCACGCTCGACATGAAGACCGGCGAGCAGTTCGGCGCCTATACGCGGCGCATCTACAAGCTGCTCGGGATGGACTGAGCCGGGCTTGGCGCCCTAGTCGCGCACCAGGTAGCCGAGCACCAGATCGGTCATGTGCGACAGGCGCTCCACCCGCGACTTCGGCGTCATCAGGTCACGGTCGAAGATCGTCGACAGCGTGTAGCGGTTGCTCAGGTAGAAGTACGACAGGCCGGCGATCGAGATGTACAGCTGCACCGGGTCGACGCCGGTGCGGAACACCCCCGACTTGCGCCCCCGTTCGAGCACCTCGGCGATCATCGCGACGAAGGGCGAGTGCCAGGTGCGCACCCTCGACGACTTCTTCAGGTGCCTCGCGCGATGCAGGTTCTCGGTGTTCAGCAGCGAGAGAAACTCGGGATGCGCGATGTAGTAATCCCAGGTGAAGGCAACCAGCCGGCGGATCGCTTCGGTGGGTTCGACCTGCGTCAGGTTCAGCTGGTGCTCTTCCTCGCGAATGCGTTGATACGCCGCCTCGAGCACCGCCAGGTACAGCCCTTCCTTCTGGCCGAAGTAGTAGTAGAGCATCCGCTTGTTGATGCCGGCGCGCCCGGCGATGCGGTCGACCCGCGCGCCGGCGAGTCCGTGCTGGGCGAACTCGTCGGTGGCTGCGCCGAGAATGGCCTCACGGGTGGCTTCGGGGTCGCGGCTGACCGTACGCTCCTTGGCAGGGGAGGGCTTGACCATGGCCCGGATGCTACCCGATCCTTCCGGCCCGTCCAGTAGACTGAGGCATTCGACACTGGCGAGGCACGCGACATGGACGAGCGCTCCGACGATCGACCCTTCAATCGCTCCGACTGGCGCCGGCTGCTGCGCAGCCTGCACGAAGACCCCGACCGCCCGGGGCTGCGCGAGACGCCCGCGCGGGTCGAGCGCGCCTGGGCGCACTGGACTTCCGGCTACGCGCAGGACCCGGCCGAGATCCTCAAGGTGTTCGAGGATGGCGCCGAGCAGTACAACGAGCTGATCGTGGTACGCAACATTCCGGTCTACAGCCACTGCGAACATCATCTTGCGCCCTTCTTCGGCACGGCCACCGTCGGCTACGTGCCCAAGGGCGCGATCGTCGGGCTGTCCAAGCTCACCCGCCTGGTCGACTGCTTCGCCAAGCGCCTGCAGGTGCAGGAGCGCATGACCCGCCAGATCGCCGATGCGCTGATGACGCACCTCGAACCCACCGCGGTGGGCGTGGTGGTGCGCTGCCGGCACCTGTGCATGGAGAGCCGCGGCATCCGGGCGATCGGCGAAGAGACTGTCACCTCGGCAATGCTCGGCGAGTTGCTCACCAATCTCGGGATGCGTACCGAGCTGCTGTCGCTCGAGCGCGGACGCTGACGCGGCGGCGGACGCAGCGGCCGATCCGCCGACCGATCGCGCGATGAGTGCGCCGCGCGCCGAGAACCAGGACATCGCGCAGCGTCTTCGCGAAGGCGCCGACCTGCTCGAGGCGCAGGGCGCGAATCCGTTTCGCATCGGCGCCTACCGCAGGGCTGCCGACACGATCGCGGCGCTGTCCGAAGACTTGCGCGTGATCTTCGAGACGCACGGGCTGCCCGGGCTCGACGCGATCCCGAACGTGGGGCCGGGCATCGCCGGCGCGATCGCCGAGATGCTCACCAGCGGCAGCTGGAGCCAGCTCGAGCGGCTGCGCGGAACGATCGACGCGGTGCGCCTGTTCCGGACGATTCCGGGCGTCGGCACGCAACTCGCCGAGCGGCTGCACGAGCACCTCGGCGTCGATACGCTCGAAGCGCTCGAGGTCGCCGGTCACGAAGGGCGGCTCGCCACCGTTCCCGGCGTCGGCCCGCGACGCGCCGCCGCGATCCGCGATTCACTCACCGCGATGCTCGATCGCTCGCGGCGCAGGCGCCGCGGCCCCGTGCCGCCGCCGGGCGTCGAGCCTGGCGTCGGCCTGCTGCTCGAAGTCGATCGACGCTATCGCGACGACGCCGCGGCCGGCAAGCTCCCGACGATCGCGCCCGGGCGCTTCAATCCGCAGGGCAGGGCGTGGCTGCCCGTGCTGCACGCGAGCATCGACGGCTGGCACGTCACTGCGCTGTACTCGAACACCGCCCGCGCGCACGAGCTCGGCCGGGTGTTCGACTGGGTCGTGATCTACTTCCACCGCGACGCGCAGCCCGAGCTCCAGCGAACCGTGGTCACCGAAATGCGCGGCGTACTGGCCGGCCGCCGCGTGGTGCGAGGTCGTGAAGCAGAGTGCCGCGCCTGGTACCTCAGCCAGCCGGAGGCGGCGCGATGAAGCCTGCGCGCATCAGGGTTTCGGTGGCACCGCGCGCCGCGGCAATCGTCGCGGCGGCACCGTCGAGCAGTTGCTCGCGCGACTTGCGCAGCCGCGCGACGCCCTCCGATTGCGCCGCCAGCGCGGTGGCCGCGGCAACCCTCGGGTAGAGGCCGGGCTCGTCCATTCGCGGCACGATGCGCTCGTCGGACAGGCCCGCGTCGCGCGCGACCGCAGCCAGCTCGCGCGCCGCGGCGATCGCCATCGAGTCGGTGATCGTGCGCGCGCGCACGTCGAGGACGCCGCGAAAGATCGCCGGAAAGCACAGCGAGTTGTTGACCTGGTTCGGGAAGTCGCTGCGCCCGGTGGCGACGATGCGCGCGCCGGCCGCGCGGGCCTCCCACGGCCAGATCTCGGGAGTCGGGTTCGCGCAGGCGAACACGACCGCATCGCGCGCCATCGCCCTCACCCACGCCGGCTCGATGGTGCCCGGCCCCGGCGCGGAAAATGCGAGGCAGACATCGGCGCCGCGCAGCGCATCGGCCACGCCGCCATTGATCGCGTCGGCATTCGACTCGGTGCAGATCGCCCACTTCTGTGCGAACGCGGCCTGCTGCGCCTCGATGTCGGTGCGCCCGCGATGCAGGGTGCCGCGCGAATCGCAGGCGACGATCTGGCCGGGCGCGACGCCTGCCGCCCCGAGCAGCCGGTAGGTGGCGGTGTTGGCCGCACCGATGCCGACCATCGCGATGCGCACCCGATCGAGTCGCTTGCCGACGACCTCGAGCGCATTGACGAGCCCGGCGAGCGCAACCACCGCGGTGCCCTGCTGGTCGTCGTGCCAGACCGGGATCTTCATTCGCGCACGCAGCGCGTCGAGAATGCGAAAGCACTTCGGCTGCGCGATGTCCTCGAGATTGATCGCGCCGAACGAGGGTTCGAGCATCTCCACCGCGCGGACGAACTCGTCTTCGCTGCCGCTGCGCAGGCACAGGGCCACCGCGTCGACTCCGCCGAGGTACTTGAAGAGCAGCGCCTTGCCCTCCATCACCGGCAGCCCGGCCTCGGGGCCGATGTCGCCGAGCCCCAGCACGCGGCTGCCGTCCGAGACGACCGCGACAAGGTTGGCGCGGTTTGTGTACTCCCAGGACAGCTCCGGGTCGCGCTCGATCGCCTTGCACGGCGCGGCGACGCCCGGGGTGTACCAGAGCGCGAAATCGGCAGCCGAGCGGACCGCACACTTGGGCAGCGTCTGCATCTTGCCGCGATAGAACGGGTGCAGCCGCATCGCCTCGTCGGCGGGCTGGCTCGCCTTCGCCAGTTCCTGGCTCTCGTCGCTCATCGCGCTCTCTTAACCCGGCTGCCGCCGCCTGCTTCACACGCGCTCAGCCGCCCAGCACGATCGGGGACAGTGCCGCCGCGACGATTCCGAGTGGCGCGACGTAGCGCAGTGCGAAGTGCATCACGCGCGTGCCGGCCGGGCCGAGGTCGAGTTCCTCGGCGAGCATTCGCCGCGGCGCAGCCCAGCCAGCGAACAGCGCGATCGCCAGTCCGCCGAGCGGCAGCATCAGGTTCGACGTCAACTGGTCGAGCAGGTCGAAGAAAGTGGCGCTCGAGGCCATCCCCAGGCTCGCCAGCGGACGCCAGTCGGCCCAGACGTTGAACGACAGCACCGTGGCGATGCCCGCCGCGAAGCAGCTGGAAGCGGTCGCCGCCACCGCCACCGTGCGGCGCCATTTCAGCCGTCGCATCAGCAGCGAGACGACCAGTTCGAGCAGCGAGATCGCCGAGGTGAGCGCGGCAACGCACAGCAGCACGAAGAACGCGATTGCCGCGGCCGTGCCGAACGGCATGCCGGCGAACGCCAGCGGCAGGGTCACGAACACCAGCCGGGGGCCGCTCGCCGGATCCAGGCCGTGCGCGAAGACGATCGGAAACACCGCCAGCCCCGCGAGCAACGAAATCACGGTGTCGGCCGCCACCGAGACGATTGCCGCCTGCGGGAGGCTGATCCCGGCGCCACTGTAGGCCCCGTAGGTGATCATCATGCCCAGCCCCACGCCGATCGAGAAGAAGCCCAGCCCGAGCGCCTCGAGCGCGGTGCGTGCGCTCAGGTGTCGCAGGTCGAACTCGAACAGGAAGCGCAGCGTCGCGCCGAGATCGCCCTCGACGATCGACCAGGCTGCCAGCAGGAACATCAGCGCGACCAGCAACGGCATCAGCACCTTCGCCGCGGTCTCGATGCCCTTCTCGACGCCGCGCACCACCACCACTGCACCGGCCGTCATGAACAGCGCATGCCAGCCGAGCATCCGCCACGGCGAAGCGAGGAACGCGTCGAAGCGCGCGCCGACCGCCTCGGGGTCGGCGCCGGGCAGGCCGTACAGCGCGGTCTCGACCGCGTAGCCGAGCGTCCAGCCGCCGATCACCGCGTAGAAGCTCAGGATCAGGTAACCGGTGAGCACGCCCAGAACGCCGGCCGCGGCCCACCGTCGGCTGGAACCGGCCGCTCGCGCCAATGCCGCGATGCTGCCCGACGCGTCGGCCCCGCCGCGTCGCCCGATCGCGAACTCGGCCAGCATCAGCGGCACCACGACCAGCACCAGGCCCAGCACGTAGAACAGCACGAAGATGCCGCCGCCGTTGGCGCCGACTTCGTACGGGAACTTCCAGATGCTGCCGATGCCGACAGCCGATCCGATCGTCGCGAGAATGAAACCGATCCGCCCGGACCACTTCTCGGGTTGCGCTGACATTCCGGCCCAGTCTGCGATGCAGACGGGGACTCTACCCCAGGAGTCCGCCGGAGTTGCGCGGACCTCGCGCGAACCCCCTGCCGGCGGCTCGCGCGCGCCATTCAGCTGCGCCAGTAGTTGTTCGCCGCCGCGACGGTCTGGAAATTGATCGCGATCACCTGCGACGCCGCGGTGAGGCTGTCGGCGTTCTCGGCGTATTCGGGGCGCAGTTTCTCGCGCACCTCGCCCGACGGTTGCGTGTACTTCACGCCCATCCGCGAAAGCTTGATGGCCAGTTCGAAGCCCTCCTGGGGGCCGCTGGTGATCAGGCTGGTCAGCCACTTGTCGGACATGTCGTCTCCCGGTTGTCAGACGCGAGTCTAAGGTGTCGCGACCGCCAGCGTGCAAGAACACGCGTGCGCGAGTACGGTTTGCAAGCGCCGCGCGGCCGCCGGCGGTTCATCGGTTATCGTTCGCCACGATGCGCAGCGAAGACGACGATACGGCCACGCGAGCGGGCGCCGGATGAGCCCCACGCATGCGCTTCGACTGCTCGGCCGCCAGGCCCGCTGGGCGCTGCCCGCCGGCGTGTTCGCCGGCGTGGCTGTGCCGCCGCTCGCGACCGCGCTTCGCCCGCTGCTCACCGCTGCAGTGATCGGCACGCTGACCGCGGCGCTGCTGCGCCTCGACTGGGGCCGGCTCGCCGAAGCGATGCGCCGGCCGGCACTGCCGGCGGCGATCGGCGCGTGGCAGCTGGTCGCTTCGCCGGTGCTCGCCTGGGCGGCAGCGGCGCTGGCCGGCTTCGCTCCAGAAACCCGCCTGCTGCTGGTGCTTCAGGCCGCCGCCCCGCCGATCGGCTCGGCCGCGGTGTTCGCGATGATCGTCGGGCTGGACGGCATCCTCGCGGTCATAGGCACCGTCGTCACCACCTTGCTGCTGCCGCTCAGCCTGACCGTGCTGGTTGCGCTGCTGCTGCCGCAGGCCGGCGTGCAGGTCGACCTCGCCGCGTTCTTCGTGCGCGTCGCGCTGCTGGTCGCAGCGCCGTTCGCGCTCGCGTGGGCGCTGCGCCGCGGCCTCGGCGCCGTGCGTCTGGCCCGGCACGACGAGCTGCTCGGCGGGGTGAACGTGGCGCTGCTGCTCGTGTTCGCGATCGCGGTGATGGACGGCGTGACTGCACGCCTGTCGAGCGAGCCCGCATACATCGCGAAGCTGCTCTGGCTCGCCTGCCTGGCCACCGCCGCGCTGCACCTGGCCGGCTACGCGGTGTTCCGCCGCGCCGGCATCACCACCGCCTACAGTGCGGCACTGATGAGCGGCAACCGCAACATGGGCCTGATGCTGGTCGTCACCGCCGGCACCGCGGGCGACGCGTTCTCGCTGTACGTGGGGATTGCGCAGATCCCGATGTACTTCGCGCCGCTGCTGCTCGAGCCGTTCCTCAGGCGCAGCCTGCGCCAGGGGCCCGGGCACCGGGGATCCTGAGCCGCGCATCCCCCGCCTTCGACGGGAGGGCGCGCGAGGCGCTGCGCAGACCGCCGGCGCCGCTCGCGCCGCCGCCCGTCGGCGCCCGTTGCGTGTGCCCGTCGGAAACGCGCGCCCGCCGTTGGCGCCCCTGCGAGGCCTGCCTACCATGCGGGGAGTCCGACCCGATCCGACTCCATGCGAATCAAGGCCTCCTCGTGCCTGCCCAACCGGGTGCGCCTGCCCGTCGAGAAGCTCGAACACGGAATGTTCGTTGCCGAGCTCGACCGGCCGTGGCTCGACACGCCGTTCCCGCTCGAAGCACTGTACGTGCGCAACGATGCCGAGCTGCAGACCTTGCGCCGGATGTGCCGATACGTGGTCGTCGACATCGAGCGCTCGCGCGAAGACGTGGCCGCGCGGCTGCGCGAGGCGCTCGCCCGCGCCATGGGTGACCGCGGGGGATTGCGCGCCCTGATGACGCGGACGTTCAGGGCCTTCTTCCGCCGTGGCGCGCACGACGAGCGCGCGGCACGCCCGCGCCTGCCTCGCGCCGAAGCAGAGGCGCAACCGCCGCGGGCAGCCCCCGAAACAGGCGTGGGCGAAAGCGACAGCGGGCTGCCGAGCACCCTTGCGGCCACGCTTCATCTGCCGCGCGGGACGACGCTGCGCGCGTATCCCGAGCCCGTGCCGCTCGAACAGGCACTGCCGCGCGCGCGCGAATCGTGGACGCGCGGGGCCGAGACGCTGCGAGCGCTGCTCGAAGACCTGCGCAACGACGCTCCCGGCAGCCTGCGCGACGTCGCGAAGGTGGCCGACGACCTGGTCGAGAGCATGGTCGAGACCCCCGACGCGATGATGTGGGTGGCCAGGCTGCGCGACCAGGACCGGAGCACCTATCATCATTGCCTGAAGGTCGCGATCCACCTGATCGCGCTCGGCCGCCAGATCGGCTTTCCGCGCGACGACCTCGTACGGCTCGCGCAGATCGGCATGCTCGCCGACGTCGGCAAGATCCGCCTGCCGCGGGCGCTGCTCGAAAAGCCCGGCATGCTGACCCCGCCCGAGCAACTCGTGGTGAGGCGTCACGTGCGCATCGGCATCGAGACGCTGCGCAAGAGCATGATTCTCGACCGCAAGGTCGAGGAGGGCATCGCGCAGCACCACGAGCGGCTCGACGGCTCGGGTTATCCGCTCGGGCTGCAGGGCATGGACATCGGGATCTTCGGTCGCATGGCCGGAATCGCGGATTGCTTCGCTGCGCTGATCTCCGACCGGCCGTATGCGAAGGCCGCAGCGCCCCAGGAGGCGCTGATGCAGATGTTCCGCTGGTGCGGCACCTCGTTTCACGCGCCGCTGTTCGAGCAGTTCGTCCAGGCGATCGGCGTCTTCCCGGTCGGCAGCCTGGTCGAACTGTCGAACGGCGAGGCGGCGATCGTGATGGCCCACAACCGGGTGCGCCGCCTGGAGCCGCGTGTGCTCGTGCTGGCGGGTCCCGATCACGTGCCGCTCGCGGCGCCCTTCGAGCGCGACCTGCTGACAGGGCCGGTCGACGGCGCGGGCAAGCCGATTCGCATCGCCGGCGGACTGCCGGCCGGCGCCTACGGGCTGCAGCTTCGCGACTACTATGCCGACGCAAGCGCATCGCCCGAAGGACACGCGCTTGCAGCCGCATGAACGCGCCCGGGGGCGGCTCGCGCCCGCCGGACTGCTGCGCCTGCTCGAAGAGCAGCTGGCACACGCCGGCGGTGCGCGCGTCGCACTGCTCGTCATCGCGCTGAGCCCTTCGGACCGGCAGCTGGCGATTGGCCGCGGTGTGGCCGTGCGCACCGTGCTCGGCGAAGTCGCCCGCCGCGTCGAGAGCCTGCTGCGCAGCGACGACCGCTACGCCTTCGCATCGCGCGAGGAGCTCTGGGTGCTGCTCGTCGGCCTGCCGAGCGAACCGCTGGCCGAGCTCGCCGCCCGTACGCTTCTCGATCGTCTGCGGCGGCCGATTGCGGTGCCATCGACTTCCGGCAGCGCCGGAGCAATCCATCTTCAGCCGTCGATCGGCGTCGCGTGGACGTCGGGGCCGGCAGGGCTCGACGCGTCGTCGATGCTCGCGGCCGTGACCGGCGCCGCGGCCTCCGGCCAGGGAATCCGCCTGCGCCGGCTGCGCGGCGCGCGCGACCACGCGCCGAACCAGGCGCAACTCGAGCAGGAGCTGCTCGAGGCGCTCGACGGCAACGAGCTGGAGGTTCACTTCCAACCGCAACTCGACCTGCGCGATGGCCGGTGCAGCTCGGCCGAGGCGCTGATCCGCTGGCGGCGCCGCGACGGCAGCGCCGCGGATCCGGAAGCGATCGTGGCCATCTGCGAACGCCGCGAACTGATCGTGCCGCTGACCCGATTCACGTTGAACACCTCGTTGCGCCGCATGTCCGAATGGTCCGGGCTCGGCCTGGACATGTCGGTCGCGGTCAACCTGTCGGCCGCGACGCTGTCGGATCCGACCCTGCCGCTGATGGTGTCGCAGGCGCTCGAGACCTGGGGCGTGCCGGCAAACCGGCTCACGCTCGAACTGACCGAAAACGCGCTGATCCGGAACCTGCGGGTCGCAGCCGAGGCGATGAAGCAGATCCACGATCTCGGTTGCCGGTTGTCGATCGACGATTTCGGCACCGGATACTCGCCCTACACCTACCTGCGCCAGTTCTCGTTCCAGGAGCTGAAGATCGACCGCTCGTTCGTCCGGCACATCCACTGCGACGACGGCGATCGGCGGATCGTGCGCTCGCTGGTCGAGCTCGCGCACGCGTTCGGCATGCACGCGGTCGCCGAAGGCGTCGAGGACCAGGAGTCGCTGCTGGCCCTGCGCGCGCTCGGTTGCGACCTGGCGCAAGGCTGGCACGTCTCGGCCGCGCTGGCGGCCGACGACTTCGCGCGATGGTGCCTGGCGCGCCGCGAAGGCGCGAGGCAGCACAGGGAGCCTGCAGCACGGCGGTCGATGGCCTGAGAACGCCGCGAGACCGGGCGAACGAGCGGAACGACGGCTCGCGGGGCACGGCCGCCGATCGGGTAAGCTGCTACGCCCTCATCGAGAGCCTCCAGTGTCCTACCTCGCCAATCTCTTCGCGCGCAGCCGCCGGCTGTTCATCGTGCTGGTCAGGGTCATGCTGCCCGTGATGATCGTGGTCCGGGTGGGCGAGGAGTTCGGCTGGATCGACGCACTGGGGCGCGGGATCGCTCCGGCGATGTCCTGGATCGGCCTGCCGGCCGAAGCGGGCATGATCTGGATCGCCGGCGTGTTCGTCGGCGTCTATGGCGCGATCGCGGCGCTGATCGGCCTGGCGCACGGGCTGGAGATGACGGCCGGCCAGTTCAGCGCGCTGTCGGCAATGATCCTCTTCGCGCACGCGCTGCCGGTCGAGCAGGCGATCGTGCGCCGTGCCGGCGGCAACCCCTGGGCAACCGGCGCACTGCGGCTCGGCGTCGCACTGGCCTACGGCGGCGCGGTTGCCTGGGGCAGCCGCCTCACCGGCGTGCTGGCCGAGCCGATCGCGTTCGACTGGCTGCAGGGCTCTGCGCTGGCCGGCGATCCGGCCAGCGCCGGCCTGACCGGCTGGGTGCAGGGCACCGCTTTTTCGCTGGCACTGACGTTCGCGATCATCGTCGCGCTGCTGGTCGTGCTCGACCTTCTCGAGCGCACCGGGCTCACCCGGCGCATCACCGGCGCGTTGGCGCCGCTGCTGCGTGTCTCGGGGCTGGATGCGAGTGCCGCGCCGGTCACCACCGTCGGGGTGCTGCTCGGGCTCACTTACGGCGGTGCGCTGATCATCGAGGAAGCGGAGCGCCGGAGCTTTCCGGCGCGCACGCGCTTTCTCGCGCTCGCATGGCTGTGCCTGTCGCACGCGCTGATCGAGGACACCGCGTTGCTGGTGGCGCTGGGTGCCGACGCCTGGGTGGCGCTGATCGGTCGCGTAGCCGTGACGCTGGCGGTGGTCGCGCTGCTGGCGCGAATGCTCGGCCCGGACGACCACGCCGAAACGGGCTGGCATCCGCAGCCGAGGTGAATGCGGGGCCTCAGCGCGGCGGCACCTCGCCGCCGATGTGCGCGACGAGCGCACTGGTGTCGAGCGTGCCGAAGCCCGCGCGGCGCGCCGCCTGGAACTGCCCGCGCACCAGCGATGCGATCGGCGCCGGACGGTCGACCTGCTGCGCCAGCGCCAGGAAGTAGCGCAGATCCTTGTCCATCAGCGCCAGCTGGAACTGCGCGGAGAAGTCGCGCCCCAGCATTTTCGGGAGCTTGGCGCGCAGCAATCGCGCGGCGACCGGCCCCTCGGAGAGAATCGCCTGTGCGGCCTGCGGATCGACGCCTGCCGCCTGCGCGATCGACACTGCCTCGGCGAGCGCAGCGGTCATCGTGCCCGCCAGCATGTTGTTCACCAGCTTGATCGTCGCGCCGGCGCCGCTCGGGCCGACGTGCAGCGCCATGCGCCCCATTGCGTCGAGCACCGGTCGCACCGCTTCGAAGGCCGCGACGTCACCGCCGACCATGAAGACCAGCTCCCGATTGCGCGACTGCGGCACGCTGCCCGACACCGGCGCATCGAGATAGGCCAGGCCGCGCGCCGCAGCGGCCTGCGCCACCTCGCGCGCAATCGCCGGCGTATTGGTGCTGGAATCGACCACGATCGTTCCGGGCGCGGCGCTGGCGACGACGCCGCCTTCGGCGAGCATCACCGCGCGTGTCGCCTCGTCGTCGGAGACGATCGACACCACGAAGCGCGCACCCTGCACCGCTTCGGCGACCGATGCGCAGACGCTCGCGCCGGGGCGGGCGAACGCACGCGCGCGCTCGGCGCTGCGATTGAACACTCGCAGCGGGAAGCCTGCCGCGAGCAGGTTCGACGCCATCGGCGCGCCCATCGCGCCGAGGCCGATGAAGGCAACGGTTTCGGGCATCGGAGTCTCCGCAAGGGGTGGGCGTCGATTCTAAGCGCGGCGGCTCCTGGTGCATCATGAGGCGATGGATTCCCGAGCGGCTCGTATCGCATGCCTACGTTCCTGCTGAAGCGTGTAACCACTTTCGTCGCAACGCTCGCAGTTGCGTCGCTGCTGGTATTCGCGGTGCTCGAACTGCTGCCCGGCAACGTGGCGCAGGTGATCCTCGGCGACACCGCGACGCCCGAGTCGCTGGCCGCGCTCGAACACAGGCTGGGGCTCGACCGCCCCGCAGCCGAACGCTACCTCGGCTGGGTCGGCGGGTTGCTGCGCGGCCAGACCGCGCTCAGCCACGCGTACGACACGCCCACTGCCGAGCTGATCCTCGAGCGGCTGCAGGTCACGCTGCCGCTGGCGGCGATGGCGATGGCACTGACAGTCGCGCTGGCCCTGGCGCTCGGCATCCATGCCGCAGCGCATCACGGGCGTCGGGGCGACGTCGGAGTGATGGCGGCCAGCCAGCTGGGTATCGCGATTCCCAATTTCTGGCTGGCGATCCTGCTGATTCTGGTATTCGCAGTGAAGCTGCAGTGGGTCGGCGCCGGAGGTTTTCCGGGATGGCGCGAGGACGAAGGCGGGGGGATCGTCGCCGGGCTGGTCGCGCTGGCGCTGCCCGCAGTGTCGCTCGCCGCGGTGCAGGCCGCGATCCTCGCGCGAATGACGCGCTCGGCGGTGCTCGAGGCGATGCACGAGGACTTCGTGCGTACCGCGCGCGCCAAGGGCCTGGACCGACGCGCCGTGCTGCGCCGGCACGTGCTGCGCAACGCGATGATTCCGGTGCTCACCGTGATGGGGCTGCAACTCGCCAATCTGATTGCCGGAACCGTCGTGATCGAGAACGTGTTCGTGCTGCCCGGCATCGGCCGGCTGGTCTTCCAGGCGATCGCCAACCGTGATCTGGTGGTGGTGCGCGACGTGGTGATGTTCCTGGTGGCGATCGTGGTGGCGATCAATTTCGCGGTCGACCTGCTCTACGCGCTGGTCGATCCGCGCCTGCGAGCGGTCGACGCATGAGCCGGCACGGCGACTTCTGGCGCCGCGCACGCCGCCACCCCGGCTTCGTCGTCGGCACGGCGCTCAGCACCCTGCTCGGACTGGCCGCGCTCGTCTCGCTCGTCTGGCAGCCGTGGCCACCGGCCGAGATCGACATCCCCGGTCGGCTGCAGCCGCCGGGCGCGGCGCACTGGCTGGGCACCGACAGCCTCGGGCGCGACATCGCCTCCCAGCTGCTGGTGGGCGCGCAGAGCAGCATCGTCGTCGGCGTGCTGGCGGTGGCGATCGGGCTGGTCGCCGGCGTGGCGCTCGGCGCACTGGCCTCGGCGCGTCGCGGCTGGGTCGAGGAACTCGTGATGCGCTTCTCCGACGTCGCGTTCGCGTTTCCCGCGCTGCTGTCGGCGATCATGCTCGCCGCGATCGCCGGCCCCGGACTGCCGACCGCCATCGTGGCGATCGGCATCTTCAACATCCCGGTGTTCGCGCGGCTGACACGGGGCGCGGCCAATGCGGCCTGGGCGCGCGAGTATGTGCTCGCTGCGCGCGCTGCCGGCAAGGGCCCGTGGCGCATCACGCTCGACCATGTGCTGCCCAACATCGCCAACGTGCTGATCGTGCAGGCGACCGTGGCGTTCGCCACCGCGATCCTCGCGGAGGCGGCACTGTCCTACCTCGGACTGGGCGCGCAGCCGCCAGTGCCGAGCTGGGGGCGCATGCTCAACGAGGCGCAGGCGCAGATGTTCCAGGCGCCGCTGCTGGCGGTGTGGCCGGGGCTGGCGATCGTGCTCGCGGTACTCGGGCTGAACCTGATGGGCGACGGGCTGCGCGACCTGCTCGACCCGAAGCTCGCGCGCAGGCGCTGAACGCACGGGCACCGGATGGACGCCGACGAGCCGCTGCTCCGGGTGCGCGACCTCCGGGTCACGCTGCGCACGCCGCGCGGCCCGGCCGACGCGCTGCGCGGCGTGTCGTTCGCACTGCATCGGGGCGAGACCGTCGGCCTGATCGGCGAATCCGGATCCGGCAAATCGCTCACCGGCCTCGCGCTGATCGGACTGCTGCCCGAGGAGGCGCAGGTTGCCGGCTCGATGCGCTTCGCAGGCCGCGAGCTCGTCGGGCTGGCCGAGCCCGAGTGGTGCCGGCTGCGCGGCGATCGCATCGCCATGGTGTTTCAGGAGCCGATGACCGCACTGAACCCGCTGCATCCGGTGGGCCGGCAGATCGGCGAATCGCTGCGGCTGCACAAGGGGCTGGATGCACGCGCCGCGCGCGCCGAAGCACTGCGCCTGCTCGAGCGCGTGCGCATGCCGCGGGCGGCGCGCCGGCTCGACGCCTGGCCGCATCAGCTCTCGGGCGGCCAGCGCCAGCGGGTGCTGGTCGCGATCGCCCTCGCCTGCAAGCCCGACCTGCTGATCGCCGACGAGCCGACCACGGCGCTGGATGCGACGCTGCAGCGCGAGGTGCTGCAACTCATCGCCACGCTGGTGCGCGAAGATCGGCTGGCGCTGCTGCTGATCAGCCACGATCTCGGGCTGATGGGCGAGAACGTGCAACGCTCGTTGGTGATGTACGGCGGCACCGTGGTGGAGAGCGGTCCCACTGCCGACGTGTTCCGCCGCCTGGCGCACCCGTATACACGGGGTCTGTTCGCCGCGCGACCCCGGATCGGACTGCCGCGCGGCACCCGGCTGCCGACGATTCCGGGGCGCGTGCCCGAACTGGCCGACCTGCCCGCGGGCTGCCCGTTCGCCGACCGCTGCGAGCGGGTCACCGACGCGTGCCGCGCGGCGCCGCCCCCGCCGGTGCCGGTCGCGGGCGACAGGGGGCACGTTGCGCGCTGCATCCACCTGGACACGTACGCATGACGTGGCTGCATCCTTTCGAGGCACGCAGGTGACGCCGCTGCTGCAGGTCGAGGGCCTGGCCAGGCAGTACCGTCTGCCGCGCCAGCGGCTGCTCGGCCCGCCCGAGCAGGTGCAGGCGCTGCAGGGCGTGAGCTTCGCGCTCGAAGCCGGCCGCAGCCTGGGCGTGGTCGGCGAATCGGGTTCGGGCAAGAGTACGCTGGCGCGGCTGGTGATGGCGCTCGAAGCACCCAGCGCCGGCACGGTGCGCTTCGAGGGTCGCGACCTGCACGCGCTGCCCGCAGGCGAACTGCGCCGCGCCCGCGCCGGCTTCCAGATGGTGTTCCAGGATCCGTTCGGTTCGCTCGATCCGCGCCAGCCGGTGGCGCGCATCGTCGCCGAACCGCTCGAAGCGCAGCGCATCGGCACGCCGGCCGAACGCCGCGAGCGTGCCGGCGAAATGCTCGCGGCGGTCGGCCTGCGCACCGCCGACCTCGACAAGTATCCGCACGAGTTCAGCGGTGGCCAGCGCCAGCGCATCGCGATCGCGCGCGCGCTGGTGACGCGCCCGAAGCTGATCATCGCCGACGAACCGGTGAGCGCGCTCGACGTCAGCGTGCAGGCACAGGTGCTCAACCTGATGCAGGACCTGCAGGATCGCTTCGGGCTGAGCTACCTGCTGATCAGCCACGATCTCGCAGTGGTCGATCTCGTCTGCGAGGAAATCCTCGTGCTGTACCAGGGGCGCGTGGTGGAGAGCGGCCCGACCGAGAGGCTGTTGCGCAATCCCGAACATGAATACACTCGTCGTCTGCTCGCGGCTGCGGCGGGCGGCGCGCCGCCGGGCGCGCACGGCGGCGCTCGAGCCCAGGTCGCCGCAGCCGATTCGCCTCCGGAGAGTTCACGATGACCACGATCGATCGCCGTTCCGTCCTGCTGCTGCCGGCGGCAGTCGGCGCCACGCTTGCCGCGGCGCCGCTGCTGGCGCGGGCGCAGGCAGGCAAGTCCAGTGCGGTGCTCGCGCTGGTGCTCGAGCCGCCGAGCCTCGACCCGACCGTCGCGGCGGCCGCCGCGATCGGCGAGGTGGTGCACTACAACATCCTCGAAGGCCTCGCGAAGATCGACGTCGACGGCTCGGTGACGCCGCTGCTCGCAGAGAGCTGGTCGGTGACTCCCGACGGCAGGAGCTACACCTTCCGCCTGCGCCGCGGCGTGAAGTTCAGCGACGGCGAGGCCTTCGACGCGGCCGCGGTGAAGTTCAGCTTCGAGCGGGCGAAAGCCGAAGGCAGCACCAACAAGGCCAGGCGCGCGGTGTTCGACAACATCAGCAGCATCGGCACGCCCGACGCCCACACCGTGATCCTCACGCTCGACAATGCGGACGGCAATTTCCTGTTCCGCATGGGCGAGAACACCGCGGTCATCCTTCATCCGAAGACCGCTGCGCAGGCGGCGACCCGCCCTGTGGGCACCGGGCCGTACCTGCTGCAGGACTGGCGCAAGGGCGCGTCGATCACGCTGGCGGCCCGGCCCGACGCGCGCGTGCAGCCGAAGCTGAAGAAGGTGACCTTCCGTTTCATCGGCGACCCGGCCGCGCGCGTGGCCGCGCTGCTCGCCGGCGACGTCGACGCAGTGCCGCGACTGGATGCGCCGCAGTCGGTGAAGCAGTTGCAGGCCGACCGGCGCTTCGTGGTGGCAATCGGCGCCACCGCGGGCAAGGGCATCATGACGATCAACAACCGGCGCAAGCCGTTCGACGACGTGCGCGTGCGCCGCGCGCTCACGCACGCGATCGACCGCAAGGCGTTCATCGACGGCGTTCTCGACGGCTACGCGCGCCCGATCGGCAGCCACTTCGCGCCCACCGACGCCGGCTACGTCGACCTGACCGGCATGTATCCGTACGATCCCGACAAGGCACGCGCGCTGCTGAAGGAAGCCGGCGTCGCCACGCCGCTGAACGTGACGCTGACGCTGCCGCCGCCGCAATATGCGCGCAAGGGCGGCGAAGTGATCGCGGCGATGCTCGCGAAGGTCGGCGTGATCGCGAAGATCGAGAACGTGGAGTGGGCCCAGTGGCTGAGCGGCCCGTTCAAGGGCAACTTCGACCTGACGATCGTCAACCACGTCGAGCCGCTCGACTACATGCAGTACGCGAACCCCGGCTACTACTGGGGCTACGACAGCAAGGCGTTCCGGGGCCTGGCCGCCAGGCATGCGGCCGAGACCAACCCGAAGGAGCGCAACAGGCTGTTCGCCGAACTGCAGCGGATGCTGGCCGTCGACTGCGTGAACGTCTACCTCTTCAACCCGGCGCAGATCGCCGTCGCGAAGAAGGGCTTCGAGGGCCTGTGGGCGAACCAGCCGATCGCGGTCGACGACCTGGCGGGGATGGGGTGGCGGTGAGCGCGCCTCGCGCCGCGCGCCCTATTTGCGCTGCCTGAACTTCCTCAACGCCGCCAGCTGCGCGATCGCCGCGGCCAGCTCGGCCTGCGCCTTCGCGTAGTCGATCGCGCCCGTGCGGTTGGCCAGCGCCTCCTCGGCGGCGCGCTTGGCTTCCTCGGCTTTCGCCTCGTCGAGGTCGTGGCCGCGGATGGCCGTGTCGGCCAGCACGGTGACGCGGTTCGGCTGCACCTCGAGGATGCCCCCGGCCACGAACACGAATTCTTCCTCGGCCTGGCCGGCGACCTTGATGCGCACCGCGCCCGGCTTGATGCGGGTGATCAGCGGCGTGTGCTGCGGGTAGATGCCCAGTTCGCCCGCCTCGCCGGGCAGTGCCACGAACTCGGCCTTGCCTTCGAAAATCGAGCGCTCGGCGCTCACCACGTCGACGTGAATCGTGTGCATGATGGCCGCCTTACTGCAGCGTCTTGGCCTTCTCGATCGCTTCCTCGATCGTGCCGACCATGTAGAACGCCTGTTCGGGCAGGTGGTCGCATTCGCCGTCGACGATCATCTGGAAGCCGCGGATCGTGTCTTTCAGCGCGACGATCTTGCCGGGGGTGCCGGTGAACACCTCGGCCACGTTGAACGGCTGCGACAGGAAGCGCTGGATCTTGCGCGCGCGCGCCACCGCCAGCTTGTCGTCCGGCGACAGCTCGTCCATGCCGAGAATCGCGATGATGTCGCGCAGCTCCTTGTAGCGCTGCAGCGTCGCCTGCACCCGGCGCGTGGTGTTGTAGTGCTCCTCGCCGATCACGTGCGGATCGAGCTGGCGCGAGGTGGAGTCGAGCGGGTCGACCGCCGGATAGATGCCCAGCGCCGCGATGTCGCGCGACAGCACGACCGTGGCGTCGAGGTGGCCGAAAGTGGTGGCCGGCGACGGGTCGGTGAGGTCGTCGGCCGGCACGTAGACCGCCTGGATCGACGTGATCGAGCCGGTCTTGGTCGACGTGATGCGCTCCTGCAGGCGGCCCATCTCCTCGGCCAGCGTCGGCTGGTAGCCCACCGCCGAGGGCATCCTGCCGAGCAGCGCCGACACTTCGGTACCGGCCAGCGTGTAGCGGTAGATGTTGTCGATGAACAGCAGGATGTCGCGGCCCTCGTCGCGGAACTTCTCGGCCATCGTCAGGCCGGTGAGCGCGACGCGCAGCCGGTTGCCCGGAGGCTCGTTCATCTGGCCGAACACCATCGCCACCTTGTCGAGCACCTTCGACTCTTCCATCTCGTGATAGAAGTCGTTGCCCTCGCGGGTGCGCTCGCCCACGCCGGCAAACACCGAGTAGCCGCCGTAGCTCTTCGCGATGTTGTTGATCAGCTCCATCATGTTGACGGTCTTGCCGACGCCGGCGCCGCCGAACAGGCCGATCTTGCCGCCCTTGGCGAACGGGCAGATCAGGTCGATGACCTTGATGCCGGTGGGCAGCAGCTCGACCGAGGGCTTCAGTTCCTCGAAGCTCGGCGCCTTCTGGTGGATCGCGCGGCGCTCCTCGGTGGGGATCGGGCCGGCCTCGTCGATCGGGCGGCCGAGCACGTCCATGATGCGCCCGAGCGTCGCGGTACCCACCGGCACCGAGATCGGCGCCCCGGTGTTGCCCACTTTCATGCCGCGGCGCAGGCCGTCGGACGACCCGAGGGCGATCGTGCGCACCACGCCGTCGCCCAGTTGCTGCTGCACCTCGAACGTGAGGCCTTTCTCGGCCAGGCTCGAGCCGGTGTCTTCGAGCACCAGTGCGTCGTAGATCCGCGGCATCGACTCGCGCGGAAACTGGATGTCGACGACCGCGCCGATGCACTGAACGATTTGACCTTGTGCCATTGCTGGTATTCCTGTTTGCCTGGTGTGTTCCGCTTCGCCGTCTGCCGTGCCGTGCGGGCTGCCGCGCCGCCTAGACGGCGGCCGCCCCGCCGACGATCTCGGACAATTCCTTGGTGATCGCCGCCTGGCGCGCCTTGTTGTACGAGAGCTGGAGTTCGTCGATGACCTTCTTCGCGTTGTCGGACGCGGCCTTCATCGCGACCATGCGCGCGCTCTGCTCGCTGGCCATGTTCTCGGCCACCGACTGGTAGACCAGCGACTCGATGTAGCGCAGCAGCAGCTCGTCGAGCACGCTCTGCGCGTCGGGTTCGTAGATGTAGTCCCAGGAGTACTCGCGCGAGTCTTCCTGCAGCCGCTCGGCCGACAGCGGCAGCAGCTGCTCGAGCACCGGTTCCTGCTTCATCGTGTTGATGAAGCGCGTGTAGGCGAGGTAGACCGCGTCGATCTCGCCGGCCGCATAGGCGTCGAGCTGGATCTTGACCGGCCCGATCAGCTTCTCGAGGTGCGGCGTGTCGCCGAGCTGCACCGCGTGCGAAACCACTTTCGCGCCGATGCGCTGCAGGAAACCGAAGCCCTTGTTGCCGATCGCGGTGGCCTGCACGCCGATGCCCGCCTTCTCGAGCTCGCGCAGCTTGTTGGTGACCGCGCGCAGCACGTTGGTGTTCAGGCCGCCGCACAGGCCCTTGTCGGTGGTGACGACGATCACCCCGGCGTTCTTCGTCGATTCCCGCGACACCAGGTACGGATGGCGATACTCGGGATTCGCGTCGGCCAGGTGTGCCGCGATGTTGCGCACCTTGTCGGCGTACGGGCGCGCGTGGCGCATCCGCTCCTGCGCCTTGCGCATCTTGGATGCGGCGACCATTTCCATCGCCTTGGTGATCTTGCGCGTGTTCTGCACGCTCTTGATCTTGGTGCGGATCTCTTTGCTGCCCGCCATGTCGCTTCCCTGCTTCAGTAAGCGCCGGTCTTCTTGAAGTCCTTCAGCGCTTCGTGCAGCTGCGCTTCGACTTCCTTGCTGAACTTCTTGTCGCGGTCGATCGTCTCGACCAGCGACGCGTACCTGGTCTTGACGAACTCGCGCAGCGCGCGCTCGGCGTCGAGCGCCTTCGCGACTTCGATGTCGTCGAAGTAGCCGTTGTTCACGCCGAACAGCGTGAGCGCCATCTCCCAGACCTGCAGCGGCTGGTACTGGGGCTGCTTCATCAGTTCGGTGACCAGACGCCCGCGTTCGAGCTGCCTGCGGGTGGCCTCGTCGAGGTCGGAGGCGAACTGCGCGAACGCGGCGAGCTCGCGGTACTGCGCGAGCGCCAGGCGCACGCCGCCGCCGAGCTTCTTGATGACGTCGGTCTGCGCCGCGCCGCCCACGCGCGAGACCGAGATGCCGGCGTCGATCGCGGGCCGGATGCCGGCGTTGAAGAGATCGGTCTCGAGGAAGATCTGGCCGTCGGTGATCGAGATCACGTTGGTCGGCACGAACGCCGAGACGTCGCCCGCCTGCGTCTCGATGATCGGCAGCGCGGTGAGCGAACCGGTCCTGCCCTTGACCTCGCCCCCGGTGAACTTCTCGACGTACTCCTCGTTCACGCGGGCGGCGCGCTCGAGCAGGCGGCTGTGCAGGTAGAAGACGTCGCCGGGGTATGCCTCGCGGCCCGGCGGGCGGCGCAGCAGCAGCGAGATCTGGCGGTATGCCCAGGCCTGCTTGGTGAGGTCGTCGTAGATGATCAGCGCGTCCTGTCCGCGGTCGCGGAAGTACTCGCCCATCGTGCAGCCCGAGTAGGCCGCGAGGTACTGCATCGCGGCGGAGTCGGACGCCGCCGCGGCCACGACGATGGTGTAGTCCATCGCGCCGGTTTCCTGCAGCTTGCGCACCACGTTGGCGATCGTCGAGGCCTTCTGGCCGATCGCGACGTAGACGCAGATCAGCTCCTTGCCCTTCTGGTTGATGATCGTGTCGACGGCCACCGCGGTCTTGCCGGTCTGGCGGTCTCCGATGATCAGCTCGCGCTGGCCGCGGCCGATCGGCACCATCGCGTCGACCGACTTCAGGCCCGTCTGCACCGGCTGCGACACCGACTTGCGCGCGATCACGCCCGGAGCGACCTTCTCGATGATGTCGGTCATCTTCGCGTTGATCGGGCCCTTGCCGTCGATCGGGTTGCCCAGCGCGTCGACCACGCGGCCGATCAGCTCGGGGCCGACCGGCACTTCGAGGATGCGGCCGGTGGACTTGACCGTCATGCCCTCGGAGATGTGCTCGTACGACCCGAGCACCACGGCGCCGACCGAGTCGCGCTCGAGGTTCAGCGCCAGCCCGAACGTGTCGCCCGGGAACTCGATCATCTCGCCCTGCATTACGTCGGACAGGCCGTGGATGCGGCAGATGCCGTCGGTGACCGTGACGACCGTGCCCTGGTTGCGGGTGTCGGCCGCGACGTCCAGGTTCTGGATCTTGCTCTTCAGGAGTTCGCTGATCTCAGCGGGATTCAGTTGCATGGGGTTCCCCGTATTGCTCAAAGCTTCAACGCGCCGGCCATCTGGGCCAGCTTGCCGCGCACCGAGGCGTCGATCACCTCGTCGCCGATGCGGATCGACACGCCGCCGATGAGCTCGGCGTCGACGTGGACCGTGGCCTTGATCTGCTTGCCGTACTTCTCTCTGAGCGCCGCGACCACCTCGTCGACCTGCCGCTCGTCGAGCGGATAGGCCGAGGCGATCCGTGCGTCGAGCACGCCTTCCTGTTCGTTGCGCAGCCGGTCGAACAGCGCCGAGATCTCGGGCAGCACCGCGAGCCGCCCGTTGGCGGCCAGCACCTGCACGAAGTTCTTCTGCTCGGGCGCAATCTGGCCGGCGGCGTCGGCCACCAGCGCGGCGACCTGCGCGTTCGACAGTTGCGGATTGCCGATCAGCTCGCGCGCGACCTCGGTGCCGGCCACGACGGCCAGCCGCGCCAGCGCATCGGACCACGACGGCAGCGCGTTCCGTTCGAGCGCGATCCCGAACGCGGCTTCGGCGTACGGCCGGGCGATCGTCAGCGACTCGGCCATGGCGTCACTTCAGCTCGTTCTTCAGGTTCGCCAGCATGTCGGCGTGCCTGGCGGCGTCGACTTCCCGGCGCAGGATGCGCTCGGCGCCGGCCACCGCGAGTTGCGCAACCTGGTCGCGCAACTGCTCGCGCGCCTTCTGCGCGGCGAGCACCGCTTCGTCTTCGGCCGACTTGCGGGCAGCGGCGATGATCGCGGCGGCCTCTGCGCGTGCTTTCTCGACGATGCCGGCGGCCTGCTTCTCGGCGCCAGCGCGCACTTCGGCCGCGCCGGCGCGTGCCTGCTGAAGTTCCTGGTCGACGCGGCGCTCGGCCGCGGCGAGGTCGGCCTTCGCCTTGTCGGCGGCGGCCAGCCCGTCGGCAATGCGCTTCGAGCGCTCGTCGAGCGCCCGGGTGATCGGCGGCCAGACGAAACGGGCCGTGAACCACCAAAGCGCCAGGAAGACGATGATCTGGACGATGAGCGTCGCGTTGAGATTCACGACGTCCCCCCTTCTGTCTGAGTGAACACGTAACTGGGCAAGCCTGCCGGCCGCAGCGCGGCCGTGCGCGCGGGATCGGCGCCGCTCAACCCTGGAACGGGTTGGCGAACGCGAACATCATCGCGATACCGACGCCGATCAGGAACGCGGCGTCGATCAGGCCGGCCAGCAGGAACATCTTGGTCTGCAGCTTGTCCATCAGTTCGGGCTGGCGCGCCGCGCCCTCGATGTACTTGCCGCCCATCATGCCGATGCCGACGCAGGCGCCGAGGGCGCCCAGGCCGATGATCAAACCGCAGGCGATGGCGACGAGAGCAACGTTGGTCATTTGAGGGACTCCTGGTGAGAAAGTGTTCGAAGCGAGTTGTGAAGAATGAAAACGGTCGGGACGGTACTGCGATCAGTGATGCTCGAACGCCTGGCCGACGTAGACCAGCGCGAGCATCATGAAGATGAAGGCCTGCAGCGTGATGATCAGGATGTGGAAGATCGCCCACGCCAGACCGGTGAGGAAGTGCAGGCCGCTGCCCCACCAGGTGACGGTGGCGCCGAGCAGCGCGATCAGCAGGAACACGAGTTCGCCGGCGTACATGTTGCCGAACAACCGCATGCCCAGCGAGACGGTCTTGGCGAGGTACTCGATCACCTGCATCAGGAAGTTGACCGGCCACAGCAGGAAGTGCGCACCGAACGGCGCGGTGAACAGCTCGTGCATGAAGCCGCCGCCACCCTTGGCCTTGATGCCGTAGTAGATCGACGAGGCGAGCACCACGATCGACAGCGCCATCGTGCCGTTGAGGTCGGCGGTGGGCACCGCGCGCATGTAGTGGATGCCGAACAGCTCGCCGATGCGCGGGAACAGGTCGACCGGAATCAGGTCGATCGCGTTCATCAGGAAGATCCAGACGAACGAGGTGAGCGCCAGCGGAGCAATGTAGGCGAGATCGCCCTTGACGATCGCGCGCGCCTGCTCGTGCACGAACTCGACCACCGACTCGATCGCGCCGACGAAGCGGTTGGGTACGCCGGCGCTGACCAGCCGGGCCGCGCGTTGCAGCAGCCAGGCGGTGAGCAGCGCGGTGAGCACCGAATAGAAGACGGTGTCCCAGTTGACGATGGAGAAGTCGATGATGTTCTTCTGGGCGGCGCCCGAAGAATTGAGGTGGGTCAGGTGGTGGACGATGTACTCGGAAGCGGTCGGTGCGCTGGAGCCGGCAGCCATGGGTATCCCGATCGTGTCGCTGTTGCAGTGTGTGTGTCGGTCAGCTTCGGAGCGATTGCCCCTTCGCCCCGGGCAGGGAACGCACGAATGCCAGTGCGAACAGCGGCGCCTTGAGCGCGACGATCAGCCCGATCAGCAGCGGCAGCCACCGGATGTCCGGCACCGACTTCACGATCCAGGCCAGCAGCCCTGCCGTGAGGCCGATCTTGGCGAACTCGCCCAGGAAGAAAACCACCGGATAGGACTCCGGCGTTCGCTTCCTGTGCAGCGCCAGGCGCAGCGCGAACAACGCGTTCGGGACGATCGCCACGGCGCCGCCCAGCAACAGGAACCGGGCGCTCTCCCAACCAGTCGTCACCCCGGCAACGAGTGCCAGGACGGCGACAGCGGCGATCTGCAGTCCAACGGCTGCCAACATGTTTCGAGCGTATCGGCGGGGCCGTCAGCCCGCGATGGGCAAAGACGCCGGATTCTAGCGTTCGGCCGGAGGCGGGTCAAACGATCTGTTGCGACGCAGCATCGGCGGCGCGGGCGGCTCGACGGAAAGCCGTCGCGCGCCGCTCGGGGGGGGTTCTCAGCCTTCGGCCGGCACGCCGAGGCGCTCGAGCAGGCCCTGGAACTGTTCGTGGCTGGAAAAGGAGATGGTGAGCTTGCCGCGGCCCTTTGCGTCGGCGCGGATCGCCACCGGCGTGGCCAGTGCGTCGGCGATCCGCTCCTGCAGGCGCACGAGGTCGCGTTGCTGCACCGCACGGCGCTCGGCCGGGGGCATTTTCGCCTCGGTCAGGGCGCGCTGCACGAGACGCTCGGCTTCGCGCACCGTGAGGCGCTTCTCGACCGCCCGGTGCGCAAGCATGATCTGGTCGGCCCGCTCCAGCGGCAGCAGGGCGCGCGCGTGTCCCATGTCGAGGTCGCCGGCCAGCAGCATGGTCTGCACCGGTTCGGCGAGATTGAGCAGTCGCAGCAGGTTGGTGGTGGCGCTGCGCGATCGGCCGATCGCCTCGGCGGCGCGCTCGTGCGAGTAGCCGAATTCGTCGATCAGGCGACGGATCGCCTGCGCCTGCTCGAGCGGGTTGAGGTCTTCGCGCTGGATGTTCTCGATCAGCGCCAGCGCCAGCGCCAGTTCGTCGGGCACCTCGCGCACCACGACCGGCACCTCGGCGAGCCCGGCCAGCTGGGCGGCCCGGTAGCGGCGCTCGCCGGCGATGATCTCCCAGCGCCCGGAGCCGATCGGCCGCACCACCAGCGGCTGCATCACGCCGTAGGTGCGGATCGACGCCGCGAGATCGCGCAGCGACGACTCGTCCATCCGGGTGCGCGGCTGGTAGCGGCCGGGCTGCAGGTCGGCCAGCGGCAGCGTGGTGAGCGCCTCGCGGTCGCGCGCGGCGCGCTGTTCGTCGCTGCCGCCGAGCAGCGCGTCCAGGCCGCGGCCGAGTCCTTTGGGGCGTGGCTTGCTCATTGCGGTCGATCGTCCTCGGAATGCGGTCGGTGGGCGGCGCGGCGCGCTTCGTCGATCGCGCGCACGCGCTCGATCAGTTCGGCGCCGAACTCCAGGTAGGCGCGCGCTCCCTTGGCCTGCGGGTCGAACACCAGGCCCGGCAGCCCGTAGCTGGGCGCTTCGGCCAGGCGCACGTTGCGCGGAATGACGGTGCGGAACACCTTGTCGCCGAAGTGCTGCTCCAGTTGCGCCGAAACCTGCTGGGCGAGCGTGACACGCGGATCGAACATCACGCGCAGCAGCCCGATGATCTGCAGATCGGTGTTGAAGTTGGCATGCACTTTCCTGATTGTGTTGACCAGGTCCGACAGGCCCTCGAGCGCGAAGTACTCGCACTGCATCGGAATGATCACGCCGTGCGCGGCGCAGAAGCCGTTCAGCGTGAGCAGCGACAGCGAGGGCGGGCAGTCGATCAGGATGAAGTCGTACTGGGCGTCGACCAGCTTCAGCGCGTCCTTCAATCGGGTCTCGCGCTCCTCGAAATCGACCAGTTCGACTTCGGCGCCGGCAAGCTCGCGGTTGGCCGGCAGCACCGAGTAGCGCCCGCCTTCGGACCACTGGGTCGCCTCGACCACGTCGGACAGGCCGATCAGCACCTGGTAGACCGAACGCCGCAGCGTGCGCTTGTCGATGCCGCTGCCCATCGTGGCGTTGCCCTGCGGATCGAGATCCACCAGCAGCGTGCGCTGGCCCAGGCGCGCCAGCGCGGCCGCGAGGTTCACCGTGGTGGTCGTCTTGCCGACTCCGCCTTTCTGGTTTGCGACTACGAAGATCCTGGCCATGGAAACAGGGTAAGACCGAATCGGGGGCGAAAGTCAGTGACTGGCGGCTCTGGCCGACGGCTCGCCGGGCGCGCCTGCGAGATGACGCATCAGGACCAGGTGGCGAGCTGCCGCGAGCTCCGGCACCCGAAGCGGCAGCGTCTCGACGATCGACCAGCCCGGCGGCAGGGCAGCCAGTTCATCGGGCGCAAGCGTGCCCTTCATCGCCGCGACCAGCGTGTCGGCGCCGGCGATCGGCTCGACCGCGTTGGCGTAATCGGCGAGCGAGGCGAACGCGCGGCAGACGATCAGATCGAACGGCCCCGCCGGGCCGGCGGCGCCCAGGGCTTCGACCCGGGTTGCCGCTATCTTCAAGTTGGTAAGCGCCAGCTCCGCTTGGCACTGGCGCAGGAACGCGGCTTTCTTGTCGACCGGCTCGACCAGCAGCAACTCGGCCTGCGGCCAGGCCAACGCCAGCACGACGCCGGGCAGCCCGGCGCCACTGCCGACGTCGACGATCCGCCAGCGCGCCCCTTCCCGGGCAGGCAGGCGCGCAGCCAGCGGGGCGACGATCGACAGGCTGTCGAGCAGGTGCTGGCGCAGCATCGCAAGCGGGTCGCGGATCGCGGTGAGGTTGTAGACGCGGTTCCACTTGACGAGGAGCGCGAGGTAGTCGAGCAGTCGCTCGGCCGGAGCGGTGTCCAGGCCGAGTTCGGCCATGCCGGCGTGCAGGCGCAGGCGCAGCGCCCCGCGCTCGGCCGCGGCGTCCGTGGCAGCAGTTGCGCAACGTGCGGAGTGGCGGCCCACTCGCGGCTCAGGCAGCGCGTTGCCCATCACCCGCCCCGGACCCGGCCGTGCCGCGCCGCTTCTTCAGATAGACGAGCAGCAGCGAGATCGCCGCTGGCGTCACGCCCGACACCCGGGCGGCCTGGCCGAGGGTCTCGGGCCGGGCTTGGGCGAGCCGCTGGCGCACCTCGATCGACAGGCCGCGCACCTGCGCGTAGTCGAAGTCGGGCGGAATCGCCAGCGTCTCGTTGTGTTCGTGGCGCGCGATCTCGGCCTGCTGGCGCGCGATGTAGCCGGCGTACTTCAGCTGGATCGCGACCTGCTCGCGCACCTGCGGATCTTCGGGCGCCGGCCCGCCGATCTCGATGATCGCCGGGTAATCGACGTCCGGTCGCCGCAGGAGATCGGCCAGCGAATGCTCGCGGTCGATCGCCTGTCCGATCAGGGTTTCGGCGCGCTCCGGCGGCAAGCTGCGCGGATTGACCCAATGAGTGCGCAATCGCTGCAGTTCCTGCTCGATCGCATCGCGTTTACGACAGAAAGCATCCCAGCGGAGGTCGCCGACACAGCCCAGCTGACGGCCGATCGGCGTGAGGCGCAGGTCGGCATTGTCTTCGCGCAGGCTCAGCCGGTACTCGGCGCGACTGGTGAACATCCGGTAAGGCTCCGAGACGCCGCGCGTGATCAGGTCGTCGATCAGCACGCCGATGTAGGCCTCGTCGCGGCGCGGCGTCCAGGGATCGCGCCCCTGCACCTGCAGCGCCGCATTGATGCCGGCCAGCAGGCCCTGGGCTGCAGCCTCCTCGTAGCCGGTAGTGCCGTTGATCTGGCCCGCGAAGAAGAGGCCGGCAATGGCGCGGGTCTCGAGCGAACGCCTCAGCGCGCCCGGATCGAAGTAGTCGTATTCGATTGCGTAGCCCGGTCGCAGGATGTGCGCGTGCTCCAGGCCCGGAATCGACTGGACCAGCTCGAGTTGCACGTCGAACGGCAGGCTGGTGGACACGCCGTTCGGGTAGAACTCGTGCGTATCGAGGCCTTCGGGTTCGAGAAAGATCTGATGCGAGCTCTTGTGTGCAAACCGGTGGATCTTGTCTTCGATCGATGGACAGTAGCGAGGACCCACTCCTTCGATGACCCCTGAAAACAACGGGCTCCGATCGAGCCCTGCCCGAATGATCTCGTGCGTGCGGGGCTGGGTGTAGGTGATCCAGCACGCCAGTTGGCGCGGGTGCTGTTCGGGCCGACCGAGGAACGAGAACACCGGAACCGGGTCGAGGTCGCCCGGCTGCTCTTCGCAGCGCGAGAAGTCGATCGTGCGCCCGTCGATGCGCGGCGGTGTGCCGGTCTTCAGGCGCCCCTGGGGCAGCTTCATTTCGCGCAGCCGCCGCGCCAGCGAGAGCGACGGCGGATCGCCGGCGCGGCCCGCCTGGTAGTGCGACAAGCCGACGTGGATCAGCCCGTTCAGGAAAGTGCCGGCGGTCAGCACCACCGTGCGGCCGCGAAAGCGGATCCCGAGTTGGGTGACTGCGCCGACGACACGATCTCCTTCCAGGATCAGGTCGTCCACCGCCTGCTGGAAGATCGACAGGTTCGGCTGGTTCTCGAGCCGACTGCGGATCGCCCGCCGGTAGAGAACCCGGTCGGCCTGGGCGCGAGTGGCGCGCACTGCGGGACCCTTGCTCGAATTGAGGATGCGGAACTGGATGCCGGCCTCGTCGGTCGCGGCCGCCATCGCACCGCCCAGCGCATCGATCTCCTTGACCAGATGTCCCTTGCCGATGCCGCCGATCGACGGATTGCACGACATCTGGCCGAGGGTTTCGATGCTGTGGGTCAGCAGCAGCGTACGGCAGCCCATGCGCGCGGCCGCCAGCGCCGCCTCGGTGCCGGCATGGCCGCCGCCGACGACGATGACGTCGAACTGCTGCGGAAAGTCCATGCTCGCCATGTTATGCGGGATCGGGTCGGAATGCGTCGGTTTCGCGACGACGCAGGGGTGCGCCGGGTTTGCTGCGCGTGACGACGTCGCGCGCAAGGCACGGCGCGCAGACCGCGCCGCGGAAGCCGCGGATTATAGGCGCAACGCTGGCGGAGTTGCAGCCCGCAGCGACACCGCTGTTCCACGTGAAACATGACGGCTGCGGGCCGGCGCGGGGGCTGCTGCCCAACGATTCGTCGCAGCATCGGCGTCGGCAGCGTCCCCACGCGAACAGCGGAGTCGGATCGCCTTCCGGCGCCACGAACAGCAGTTCGCGCGCGAGCGGCGGTAATGCGACGCCTGGCGACCGTCGAGCTGCGCCGGTGTCCGCGTGTCACGACGCGCGTCCTCTCCACGCCAGCCGGCGTCGCTGCGCTTCGCCGGCTTCGCCACTTCCCGCCGACGCATGAGCATCGGCTGGCGTGCGACACTGCCCTGCGCGCTACGCGCTTCGCGCGGGATCGGCTTGCGCCGCTTCGGTCGATTCAGAGACCGGAGAGCCGCCCGGTTCGCACGCGCGCGAATCGCGATTTCCGCCCGTTCGACGCCGAGGGAATCGGCCAAGAGTCGATCACCACGAGGCAGACTTCGGTTGGGCACGGCCGTGCTGCGATGTCGATCGACCGCAACCCGGCGGCTGCGCCCATCTCGCAACGGAGAATCGCCATGAAAGTGAATGTCGGTGGACTCGACCGCGCAATCCGCATCATCGTCGGCCTCGCGCTGATCGGACTGACGCTCGCCGGCACGATCGGCGTCTGGGGATGGGTCGGGGTGGTGCCGCTGGTCACCGGCCTGGTCGGCACCTGCCCAGCGTATCTGCTTCTCGGACTGAACACCTGCCCGATGAAGAAGAAGGTCTGACGCGGGCGACGCGCCGGGGTCGCCCGCGCGCGCCGGCAGCCAGCCGCTGGCACGGTCAGCCAGCCGCTGGCTGCAGCGCCGATGCGGCGGGCGCAGCCTCCTCGGATGGAGCGCCCCCGGAAGCCTCCCGGGCCGGAGCACGGAACGCGCTCTTTCCCAGCCGGGATGTTCCACGTGGAACACCCTTTTCCGGTCCGTCACGCCCGCTGGCGAGCGATCCACGCCCGATCAGCGCAGTGCGTCGAGCTCCTGCCTGACCCGCGCCGCGATCGCCAGGCAAGCGGTCAGGCCGGGCGACTCGATCCCGAACAGGTTGACCAGCCCGGACACACCGTGCACCGGCGCGCCGTCGATCCTGAAATCGGCCGCCGGCGCATCGGGCCCGACCAGCTTCGGGCGGATGCCCGAATAGCCAGGCTGCAGCGAGGCATCAGGCAAGTCCGGCCAGTAACTGCGGATCTCGGCGTAGAAACTGTCCGCGCGGCGCGGGTCGACCTCGTAGCCGATCTCGTCGATCCACTCGACGTCGGGTCCGAAGCGCGCTTGTCCGCCCAGATCCAGCGTCAGATGCACACCGAGCCCGGCCTCGTTCGGCACCGGATAGATCAACCGCGAAAACGGCGATCGTCCGGCCAGCGAGAAGTAGTTGCCCTTGGCCAGAAGCAGTGGCGGCACATGCGTCTGCGCGAGTCCTTCGATCCGCGACGCGACGCGCTGCGCGCCCAGGCCCGCGGCGTTGACGAGCTCCCGGCAGGCCAGCCGCATCGCCCCGTCGGCCCCACTCACTTCGAGCTCGAAACCATCGGGGCGCACCACGCCGGCGGTCGCTTCGCCGAGCAGCGCCAGCATGGCACCGTGGTCTTCCGCCTCACCGAGCAGCGCGAGCATCAGCCCGTGACTGTCGACGATGCCGGTGTCAGGTGAAAGCAGGGCCTGATGGCAGCGCAACGCCGGCTCCAGCGCCTTCGCCTCGCTCGCACCCACCCAGCGCAGACTGTCCACGCCAGCGGCGCGCGCGCGCCGCTCGATCCGCTCGAGCCCGGCCGTCTCGGCCGCGCCCGCGCCGACGATCAGTTTTCCGCAGATGCGATGCGCAACCCCGCGGCTGCGACAGAACTCGATCAACGTCTGCCGGCCCTCGACGCACAAGCGCGCCTTCAGAGAACCGGGTTCGTAATAGATGCCGGCATGCAGCACTTCGCTGTTGCGGGCGCTCGTTGCCGTGCCGAACGCATTCTCGCGTTCGAGGATCACGACTTCGCGTCCGCCGAGCGCGAGTTCGCGCGCGATCGCCAGTCCGACCACGCCGGCCCCGATCACCACTGTCTGAACCGTCTCCATCGCGCGGACGCCTCTCCGTCAATCCGGCCGACGATCGGCCCACGCCCACCTCGGCGCCGTCATTCGCGATGATCGGCGCGGGCGGATTGCTGTTGCCCGTACGGGCTCGCGAACCGATTACGCAAGATGATAACCGACCTGCAGAGTGCGCGCTTGCTTTCGCGGCAATCCCCTCCTGGTCAGCATTTGCGCTCCTCGTTTCACCCGGACCCGCGACGCGCGCGGCTGCCAACCGCCGCCCGCACCACATCGCGATTGGAAGCGTCTGCCGACCGCCGGCTCGCGCACAGGCGGCCGCTGGCGACGGGACTCGTGATGACGTCATCGACGCGTTTCCCGCCCATTCGTCTCCCTACGGCCCTGGCACCCCCCGACAGCGCGCCGCGAGGCCCGGCGATGCCATGCCCGTTCAGGACATGACGATCACCTGCCGGATCGACTCGCCGCGTGCCAGCCGATCGAGCGCCGGATTGATTTCGTCGAGCGTGATGCGCTCGGAGAGCAGTTCGTTCACCGGCAGCACGCCGCGGCGATACATCGCGATGAAACGCGCGATGTCGCGCGAAGGCACGCAGGAGCCGAGGTAGCTGCCCTTGATCGTGCGCTCTTCGGCGATCAGCGACACCGCCTGCAAGGGCCATTGTGCCTGCGGATTCGGCAGCCCCGCAGTGACCGTCGTGCCGCCGCGCGCAGTGATCCGGTAGGCAAGCTCGAGCGCGGCCACGCTGCCGGCCATCTCGAACGCGTAGTCGACGCCGCCGCCGGTGGCCTCCTTCACTTTCGCGATCAGTTCCGGGTCGGCAGCGTCGAAGCATTGCGTGGCGCCCAGCGCCCGCGCCTTCGCGAGCTTCGATTCGAGCATGTCGATTGCGACGATCTCGCGCGCGCCGATTGCGCGCGCCGCGAGCAGCGAGGAAAAGCCGACGCCGCCGAGACCCACCACCGCCACCTTCGAGCCCGCCTCGGCCCTCGCGGTGTTGAACACCGCACCGGCGCCGGTGATCACCGCGCAGCCGAACAGCGCGGCTTCGTCCCAGGGCAGCGCCGGATCGATTCTCACCGCCGAGCGCCGCGACACGGTTGCGTACTCCGCGAAGGCGGCGCAGCCCAGGTGGTGATGCAGCGGCGAACCCGGCCTGCCGTCGATACCTGGTGCGACCACCGAGCGCAGGCGCCTGTAGCCGCCGAGCAGCGAGCCGCTCGCGTTCGACGCGCCGCCCGGTTCGCACAGCGCCGGCCGCCCCGTGGCGCAACTCGGGCAGGTGCCGCAATTCGGGCGGAAGATCAGCGCGACGTGATCACCGAGCGCGAGGTCGTCGACCCCCGCGCCGAGTTCGATCACTTCGGCGGCCGCCTCGTGGCCGACCACGATCGGCATCGGCCATGGGCGGTCGCCGTTGATCGCCGAGAGGTCGGAGTGGCACACGCCCGCCGCGCGGATCTTCACCGTGATCTCGCCGCGGCCGGGCGGCTCGAGCGCCACCTCCTCGATCGACAGCGGCCGGCTCTGCGCGTACGGGGCAGGCAGCCCGGTTTCGCGCAGCACCGCCGCGCGCATCGTTCTCGTCATCGCCTCGCCCTCCTCGCCGTGCCCGCGCGCGTCAGAGGCCCGCGAGGCACAGGTACTTCACTTCCAGGTATTCGTCGATGCCGTACTTCGAGCCTTCGCGCCCGAGTCCCGACTGCTTGACGCCGCCGAAGGGCGCCTCGGCCGTGGAAATCAACCCGGTGTTCACCCCGATCATGCCCGACTCGATGCCCTCGGCAGCGCGGAAAATGCGCCCGATGTCGCGCGAATAGAAGTACGCCGCCAGGCCGAACTCGGTGTCGTTGGCCATCGCGATCGCTTCCTCGTCGGTGTGGAAGCGAAACAGCGGCGCCACCGGCCCGAACGTCTCTTCGCGCGCAACCCGCATCTGCGAGGTCACGTCGGTGAGGATCGTGGGCTCGAAGAACAACTCGCCGCGCGCGTGACGCTTGCCGCCGAGCAGCAGTTTCGCGCCCTTCTCCAGCGCGTCGGCCACGTGCTCTTCGACCTTCGCGATCGCCGCAGGCTCGATCAGCGGGCCGATCGTCACGCCCTCCTCGATTCCCGCGCCCACGCGGAACTGGCCGACGCGCGCCGCGAGCTTCTTCGCGAATACGTCGTAGACGCCGTCCTGAACGTAGAGACGGTTCGCGCAGACGCAGGTCTGGCCGGCGTTGCGGTACTTCGACGCGAGCGCGCCCTCGACCGCCGCATCGAGGTCGGCATCGTCGAACACGATGAACGGCGCATTGCCGCCCAGTTCGAGCGACAGTTTCTTCACCGTGTCCGCGCACTGCCGCAGCAGGATGCGTCCCACCTCGGTGGAGCCCGTGAACGACACCTTGCGCACCACCGGGTTGGTGCACATCTCGAGCCCGATCTCCGGCGACTTGTCGCCGTTGCCGACGATCACGTTGAACACGCCCGGCGGAAAGCCCGCCTGCTCGGCAAGCACCGCGAGCGCCAGCGCCGACAGCGGCGTCGCCTCGGCGGGCTTCGCGACCACGGTGCATCCGGCCGCGAACGCCGGCGCGACCTTGCGCGTGATCATCGCAATGGGGAAGTTCCACGGCGTGATCGCCGCGCACACGCCGATGCCCTGCTTGATCGCGAGCAGCCGGCGATCGGCCGCGATCGTCGGAATCACGTCGCCGTAGGCGCGCCGCCCTTCCTCGGCGAACCACTCGACGAACGACGCCCCGTAGGTGACCTCGCCGCGCGCTTCGGCCAGCGGCTTGCCCTGCTCGGTGGTCATCAGCAGCGCCAGGTCTTCGGCGTGCGCGAGGATCAGCTCGTACCACTTGCGCAGCACGGCGGCACGGTCCTTCGCCGGCTTCGCGCGCCAGCCCGGCAGCGCGCGCTGCGCCGCCTCGATCGCGCGCCGCGTCTCGGCCGCACCCATGTCGGCCACTTCGGCGATCGTCTCGCCGCTGGCCGGGTTCGTCACCGCGAAACGGCCGCCCGCATCGGCATCGACCCACTTGCCGTCGATGAACCCTCTGCGGGCCACCAGTCGCATGTCCTTCAATTGCAGTGCCATTGCCATCTCCCGGTTCGAATGCGATACGCCGGCATCAGGATGCATCGCCGGCGAACTTCAATCCCAACACGCCCAGCACGATCAGCGTGATGCAGCCCAGCCGCACCAGGCTCGCCGATTCGCCGAGCAGCACGACCCCCAGCAGCGCAGTACCCGCGGCGCCGATGCCGGTCCAGACCGCGTACGCCGTGCCCGCCGGCAGCACGCGCATCGCCAGCGCCAGCAACCAGAAGCTCGCCGCGGCTGCCACGACCACCACCACCGACGGCCCGACCTTCGAAAACCCGTCGCTGTATTTCAACCCCAGCGCCCAGACGATCTCGAACAGCCCCGCCACCACCAGCACCGCCCAGGCCTGACCCGCCGACAAGCTCATCGTCCGCTACCCCCATGGACCGGTCGCGCGCAGCGCGCGCCACACCAGCCATCGTCCGCATGCCCGATTCTCGCGCCGACACCGGAGTGCTGCTCGCACTCCCCTGATTCCAGCGGAGCGAAGGCAGGCGTGGCGCGGCGGCCGAGGCGCCTGCGCGGCGCGCCCGGCGCAGGGCCGCAGTCGGGGCCATGCGGCCCGGGCGGGCGCAGCGCGTACGGCGGTGGCGTGCGCAGCGGGTCGGGCCACGGCCGCGGCCCGGGCGCGCAGCGCGGTTGCGGCCCAGGCGGCACCGGCCCGGCCCGCGGAGCGCGCGTAGGCGCTGGCGCGGGAGCGCAGCGAAGACCGGACGCGCGAAGCGCGAGTCGGCCCTTGTCCGAGGGCCCCCGAAGGGGGACCGAGTTGGGGCCGACGGTCCGGGCTTCGCGTCCGCGCGACCAAGCGTTTCCGTAGGACAGCGCCTTCGCGCGCTCCGCGGGCCGGGCCGGTGCCGCCTGGGCCGCAACCGCGCTGCGCGCCCGGGCCGCGGCCGTGGCCCGACCCGCTGCGCACGCCACCGCCGTACGCGCTGCGCCCGCCCGGGCCGCATGGCCCCGACTGCGGCCCTGCGCCGGGCGCGCCGCGCAGGCGCCTCGGCCGCCGCGCCACGCCTGCCTTCGCGAAGCTCACTTCATGGTCGGCATGACGAACTCCGCCCCCGCCCGGATCCCCGCCGGCCAGCGCTGCGTCACCGCCTTCATCCGTGTGTAGAACCGCACCCCCTCCGGCCCGTGCATGTGGTGATCGCCGAACAGCGAGGCCTTCCAGCCGCCGAACGAATGGAACGCCATCGGCACCGGAATCGGCACGTTCACGCCGACCATGCCCACCTGCACCCGGTGGGCGAACTCGCGCGCCGCGTCGCCGTCGCGCGTGAAGATCGCGCAACCGTTGCCGTACTCGTGCTCGTTCACCAGTCGCAGCGCGGTCTCGAAAGAATCGGCGCGCACGATCGACAGCACCGGCCCGAAGATCTCCTCACGATAGATCCGCATGTCCGGCTTCACGTCGTCGAACAGGCAGCCACCGAGAAAGAAGCCCTGTTCGTGTCCTTCGACGCGCAGCCCGCGTCCGTCGACCACCAGCTTCGCTCCTTCGGCAACGCCGGCGTCGACGTAGCCGCGCACCTTCTCGAGATGTGCGCGCGTGACGAGCGGCCCCATTTCGGCCGCGCGGTCCATGCCCTGCGCGACGCGGATCTTCGGCACGCGCTGCGCCAGGCGCTCGACCAGCCGGTCGGCGATGTCGCCGACCACCACGGCCACCGACACCGCCATGCAACGCTCGCCGGCCGAACCGTAGGCCGCGCCGATCAGCGCATCGACCGCCTGGTCGAGGTCGGCATCGGGCATCACCACCATGTGGTTCTTCGCGCCGCCCAGCGCCTGCACGCGCTTGCCGTGGCGCGACGCGGTCTCGTGGATGTATCTCGCGATCGGCGTGGACCCGACGAAGCTCACCGCCGCCACCGACGGATGCGCGAGCAGCGCGTCCACGGCCTCCTTGTCGCCCTGCACCACGTTGAAGACGCCGTCGGGCAGCCCTGCCTCGCGCAGCAGGCGCGCGATCAGCAGCGAAGCCGAGGGATCTCGTTCGGACGGCTTGAGCACGAAACTGTTCCCGCAGGCGAGCGCCACCGGGAACATCCACATCGGCACCATCACCGGGAAGTTGAACGGCGTGATGCCCGCGCACACGCCCAGCGGCTGGCGGATCGAATACATGTCGATGCCGGTGCCGACCTGTTCGCTGAACTCGCCCTTGAGCAATTGCGGGATGCCGCAGGCGAACTCCACCACCTCCAGCCCGCGCGTGACTTCGCCCGACGCGTCGCTGAACACCTTGCCGTGCTCGGCGACGATGCACGCGGCCAGTTCGTCGGCGTGCCGCTCCACCAGTTCGCGGAACCGGAACATCACGCGCGCCCGCCGCAGCGGCGAGGTCGCTGCCCAGCCGGGAAAGGCCGCTGCCGCCGCGCGTACCGCGGCGTCGACCTGCTGCGCCGAGGCGAGTTCCAGCTGTCCGGTGACCGCGCCGCTGGCCGGGTTGTACACCGGCGAGCGGCGGGCGCCATCGGCCGCTGCCGTCGCCTGCCCGCCGATCCAGTGCCCGATCGAGACCGGCGCGCCCGCGGGCGCGGACGAAACGGTGTTCGGGGCGGAGTTCGTGTCGATGTTGCCCACTTGCGCCTCCTGCTTTCCTGGCGGACAATATGTCGTTCAACCTGCTGAACGCGTGTTCATCATCAGGAACATGAGTGTAGCTCACGACGCCCCGATGTCAACCCGATCTGCGCACGTATCGAAACGGCCCTCGCGCGCCGGCCGTGATGCGCGCGCGCCGGTCGCGGCCGGCGCGGCGAGCGCGGCGCCCGCGCTGGTGCCGGCGGTCGAGCGCGCGGTGCGCCTGGTCGACCACCTCGCGGGCTTGCGCAGGCCGCAGCCGCTGGCCGAACTGGCCAAGGCGCTCGGGCTGCCCAAGAGCAGCCTGCACGGCCTGCTGAACACGCTGGTTGCGCTCGGGCTGGCCACGCGCAGCGAGCGCGGCGAATACGCGCTCGGCCCGAAGCCGGTGCAGTGGGCCGGCGCCTTCGGCCAGCAATCGGGCGTGGTCGCGGCCTTCGATGCCGCCGCTGCGGAGCTCCCCGCACTGCGCGAGGAGACGATCATGCTCGCGGTGCTCGACGGGGCCGAGGTACTCTATCTGGCGTGCCGGCCGGGCACGCGGGCGCTGGCGGTGAACTTCCGCGTCGGCGGCCGGTTTCCGGCCAACTGCACCTCGTCGGGCAAGGCGATGCTGGCGACACTGCCCGTCGAGCGGGTTCGCAAGCTGTTCGGCGGGGCCGCGCTCGTGCGGCTCACGCGGCACAGCACCGGCAGCGTCACCGCGCTGCTGCGCCAGCTCGGCGAGTCGCGCGCGCAGGGCTACGCCGTCGACGACGAAGAGACCGCCGAGGGCATGCACTGCTTCGGCGCACCGGTTTTCGCCGCTGGCCGCGACGAAGCGGTCGCCGCTGTGGCGGTCAGCCTGATCAAGGCCTCGACCAGCGCGCGCCGGCGCGACGAGGTGGTCACCGCGATCCGCCAACTGGCTGCGCGCGTGTCGCAGCGACTCGGCGCCTGACGAGACGAGGTCCTTGTGGCAGACAGACCCGCACCCGACACCCCGCTCCCGGCCGGACGCCCCGGCACTCGCAGCGCGCGCGGGGCGCCCGAGCCGGCTGGCCGCGACCCGCGGCCGATCGCGATCACCATCGGCGACGCCTGCGGCATCGGCCCCGAGATCGTGCTCGCCGCCTGCGCCGAGCCCTCGTTGTCGATGCGGCTGCAGGTGGTCGGCGACGCGGCGCTGCTCGCGCGCGAAGCGGCGCGCCTGGGCCTGCCCATGCCGGCGCAGGTCGATTCGATCGTCGAACTGCCTGCCGATCTCCCGGTCGGCCGCATCGACGCCCGCGCCGGCGACGCCGCCTGGCGCTTCATCGTCCACGCCGCAGGGCTGGCCCTGCGCGGCGAGGTGCGCGCGATCGTCACCGCGCCGATCGCGAAGGAGGCCATGCACGCGGCCGGTCACCGCTTCCCGGGGCACACCGAATTGCTGGCCGAACTGGCCGGCGGCGTCGAGGTGCGGATGATGCTGGCGAAGCCCGAACTGCGCACCGTGCTCGTCTCGATCCACCTGCCGCTGCGCGAAGCCCTCGACCAGATCACTTACGACAACGTGCTGCAGACGATAGTCATCACTCACACCGCGTTGCAGCGTGCAGGCATCGTGCGGCCACGCATCGCGGTGGCCGGGGTCAATCCGCACGCCGGCGAAGCCGGGATGTTCGGCCGCGAGGAGATCGACGTGATCGCACCGGCGATTGCCGCCGCACGCGATCAGGATATCGAAGCGAGCGGCCCCTTCGCGCCTGACACCGTATTCATGCGGGCCCGCGGGCTGCGCGAGTTCGACGTCGTGGTCGCGATGTATCACGACCAGGGACTGATTCCGGTCAAGTACCTGGGCATCGACGACGGCGTCAACGTCACCCTCGGGCTGCCCTTCGTGCGCACCAGCCCCGACCACGGCACCGCTTTCGATCTCGCCGGTCGCTCCGGACCCGACGGACGCGGACTTGCGAGCCCGCGCAGCCTGATCGCCGCGATCCGCCAGGCCGACGCACTGAGCGCTGCCGGCTGGCGCCCAGGCTGACGAAGCGGGCGCTCACATGCCTGTGGAGGGCCTGCCGGCCCCGGTTGGTTGGCTCGCGATCGCCCTCAGCGTGCTGCTGACCCTGGACGCCGCACGTCGCGCCGGCTGGAACGCCTCGCTGCGCGAGCATGCGGTGTGGGCGCTCGCTACCGCTGGCATCTTTCTCGCACGGCAAATGACGGTGACCATGCCGGGCGGCATGTCGCTCCAGTACATCGGCGCTGCCTGGCTCGCGCTGCTGCTCGGCTACCCGCGAGCGGTATTGTCGATGGCACTGATCCAGCTGGCGCACGCCGCGCAGTTCGGCCTGCCGCTCGCCGACCACGCGCTGCCGCTGCTGGTGCTCGGCGTGGCGCCGGCCTGGCTGATCTGGCTGATCACGCGCGGCTGCCGGCTCTGGCTGCCGCCGAACCTCTTCGTCTTCCTTCTGGGCGCCGGCTTCCTCGGCCTGTTCGTCGCCTATGCGCTGCCGCTGCTGGCCGCGGCCGGCTTGGGGGCCTGGGCGCTGGCGGGCGCCTCGGGGCCTCCACTGCATACGCAAGCACTCGCTGACTACTGGTCGCTGATGCTGCCGTACGCGCTGCTGCTCGCCAGCGGCGAAGCATGGCTGGAGGGGATGCTCACCACGCTGCTGGTCGTCTTCGCGCCGGGCAGCGTGCGCCTGTTCGACGAGCGCTACTACCTGCGGCGACGCTGACCTGCGCGGCGTCGCCGCGCCTTCGCGTCAGGCCGCGAGCCGCTTCCCCAGCTCGGCCTTCACCTGGTTCAGCGCCCTGGGTAGCCGCTGCGCCAGTTTCTCGAACAGCTCGGCATGCAGGTCGAGCTCCTTCTGCCAGGCCACGGGGTCGATCGAGGCGATCTTCGCGTAATCGGCGGCGCTGAAGCTCAGGCCGTTCCAGTTCAGGTCTTCGTAGCGCGGCGAGGTGCCGAACATGTGTTCGACACCGCCGGCACGCCCTTCGAGCCGCCCGAGGATCCACTCGAGCACCCGCATGTTCTCGCCGAAGCCCGGCCAGACGAACTTGCCGTTCTCGTCGGTGCGGAACCAGTTGACGCAGAAGATCTTCGGCAGCGTCGCGCCGCCGGCCTTCAGCCGGTGCCCCAGGTCGAGCCAGTGCGCGAAGTAGTCGGCCATGTTGTAGCCGCAGAACGGCAGCATCGCGAACGGGTCACGGCGCACCACGCCCTGCTGGCCGGCGGCCGCAGCGGTGGTCTCCGAGCCCATCGTCGCCGCCATGTAGACCCCTTCGACCCAGTCGCGCGCCTCGGTCACCAGCGGCACCGTCGTCGAGCGACGCCCGCCGAAAATGAAGGCGTCGATCGGCACCCCGCTGACGCTGTCCCAGTCCGGGTCGATCGACGGGCACTGCGCGATCGACACGGTGAAGCGCGAGTTCGGGTGCGCCGCCTTGCGTCCCGCCTTGCCGTCGGCCGGCGTCCAGTCGCGACCCTGCCAGTCGATCAGGTGCGCGGGCGGCTCCGACAGGCCCTCCCACCAGACGTCGCCGTCGTCGGTGAGCGCCACGTTGGTGAAGATCGTGTTCTCGCGCAAGGTGGCGAGGCAGTTCGGGTTGGTCTTCTCGCTGGTGCCCGGCGCCACGCCGAAGAACCCCGCCTCGGGGTTGATCGCGTACAGGCGCCCGTCGGCCTGCGGCTTGATCCACGCGATGTCGTCGCCGATGGTGGTGACTTTCCAGCCCTCGAAGCCCTTCGGCGGCACCAGCATCGCGAAGTTGGTCTTGCCGCAGGCCGACGGAAACGCGGCCGCGACGTGATACTTCTTCCCTTCGGGCGAAGTCACGCCGAGAATCAGCATGTGCTCGGCCAGCCAGCCGATGCCGCCGGCCTGCACGCCCTGCCGCCCCATGTTCGACGCGATGCGCAACGCGAAGCACTTCTTGCCGAGCAGTGCGTTGCCGCCGTAGCCCGAACCGAACGACCAGATCTCGCGCGTCTCGGGATAGTGGACGATGTACTTCGTCGGGTTGCACGGCCACGGCACGTCGGCTTCGCCCGGCGCGAGCGGCTTGCCCACCGAATGCACGCAGGGCACGAAGCCGCCGTCTTCGCCGAGCACGTCGAACACCGCCCGGCCCATGCGGGTCATGATGCGCATGCTCACCGCCACGTACGGGCTGTCGGTGATCTCGATGCCGATGTGCGAGATGTGGCTGCCGATCGGCCCCATCGAGAACGGCACGACGTACATCGTGCGGCCGCGCATGCAGCCGTCGAAGAGCTGGCGCATCGTGGCGCGCATCTCCTGCGGATCGACCCAGTTGTTGGTCGGCCCCGCGTCGTCGCGCTTCTCCGAGCAGATGAAGGTGCGGTCCTCGACGCGGGCCACGTCGCTCGGATCGGACAGCGCGAGAAACGAACCGGGCCGCCTGGCCGGGTTGAGCCTGCGCAGCGTGCCCGCGGCGACCATCTGCTCGCACA
>Ga0226835_1000208_pt1 | contig 94338 bp, 77 predicted proteins | sample LAC_MetaG_1_FD_163627 | JGI IMG/M metagenome (GOLD analysis project Ga0226835, IMG submission 163627) | Anaerobic ammonium oxidizing microbial communities from anammox membrane bioreactor (MBR) in UC Berkley, California, United States -... | ecosystem: Engineered > Bioreactor > Anaerobic >... | reverse complement strand
CTTCAAGTACGGTTTCCAGCTTGAACTTCGCGCTATACTGTCGGCGTTTCGTGCTCATCGTCTTTTCCTTTCACAACCTCTACTATACTCTCTTCTGGTTGTGTCCAGAAATTCGACCGCACCACACAGGATTTCCCCTCGCCCCGGTGAGGGAGAGGGGGAGCAAAGCGCAGGACACAGGATTTCCCCTCGCCCCGGTGAGGGAGAGGGGTGCAGGGGTGAGGGGTCTTCGTACACGCTCTGAGAGGGGGACTTGGACCGCCAGAAAGGACGTTTCTCCCTCCCTGACCCCGCCGGCGAAGGGGCCGGGGGCCTCTCCGCTCTTCACCAACCACCGATCCCCTTGACCTCCGCCTGACGCCCAGCCACCGCCCGCCCCGCGCCATGTTGAGACCCCGCGCATTTTGGGCTACACTGCGGGCAGTGATTGGCAGCGCGCCTGCCCGACCCGGCGCGCCCTTGCGAGCAACGACCCATGACCCTCAACCAAGACTTCTACGAGCCTGTCGCCCGCTTCTACGACGCCGAGAACGCCGAGCTGACCGAAGACCTGGCGCTCTACAGCGCCGTGCTGGCCGAGTACGGCAGCCCGGTGCTCGATGTCGGCTGTGGCACCGGGCGGGTGATGCTGCACCTGGCCGCGGAAGGCGCGCGCATCGTGGGCATAGACCGCTCTCCGGCCATGCTGGAGCGCTGCCGGCGCAAGCTCGCCAGCCAACCCCACCTCAGGCGCCGCGTGAAGCTCGTCGAGGGCGACGTGCTCGACGCCACTTTGCCCGGCCCGTTCAAGCTGATCCTGATGACCTACAACGGCTTCTTGCAGTTCACTGCGCAGGCCGGGCAGCTCGCCGCGCTGCGCCGCTTCAGTGCCCTGCTCGCCGATGACGGGCTGCTCGTCCTCGACCTGCCCAACGCCGGCGAGGCGTTCGCCGCGCAGGATGACGGGGCGCTCGTGCTGGAGCGCACGTTCACCGAGCCGGAGAGCGGTCACCTGGTCATGCAGCAATCGGTCAGCGCGCTCGACCGCGTCGCCCAGCAGCTTCACGTCACCTGGATTTACGACGAAATCTGCGACGATGGCACGGTGCAGCGCACGCTGGCCCCCCTCGTGCTGCGTTACATCCTACCCGGCGAGATGGACCTGATGCTGGCGGCGGCGGGCCTGCGCCGCGTGACGTATTACGGGGAATACGAACAGGAGCCGTTCGCGGACGGCTGCTCGCGCATGATCGTGCTGGCCGAGAAGGCGGAGAAGGCCGGGCCATGAATGCGCAGCCCAGGCGCTCCCCGCGCGCGGCTGTCAGCGGATTATTGGTGCTGGCTGCGCTGCTGATCGCCACCCTCTTCGCCGCGTGCGGGACGGAGTCCGGCGGCGCGCCCACCGGGACGCCGCAGCCGGCGCTACCCATTCTGGCCGCCAGCCCGACGACCGATCCGCGCCCGCCCATCGCCGAGGGAGCGGCCATTCACGATCCGGGCTACGGCGAAGCAGGGGTCAGCAATCCCACCCAGGCGAGCCTGGCCGCCGAAGGGCAACTCGCGCAGGATCCGCCGACGATCACCCCGCGCCCGACGCAGGCCGAGCTGCCCATGATGATCAGCGCCGCCGATGGGCTGGTGCTCCAGGCAACGTATTACAGCGCGTCCAGCCGCCCTGCCCCCGCTGCGCTGCTGCTCCACCAGCGGGGCCGCGACCGCACAACCTGGGATGCGCTGGCGCTGCGGTTGCAGGCTGCCGGATACGCTGTGCTGGCGGTTGATCAGCGCGGACACGGCGCGACCGGCGGGGCCGAGGACTGGGCGCTCGCCCAGCAGGACGCCCACGACGCGCTGGCCATGCTCAGCGAGCTGCCCGGCATCGCCCCCGGCCAGATCATCGTCATCGGGGCGAGCATTGGCGCGAACCTGGGGCTGAACGCCTGCGCGGGGCTGCCCGGCTGCGCCGCCGCCGTGCTGCTCAGCCCTGGCCTGGACTACCGAGGGATCACCACCGCCGGAGCGATGGCCCAGTTGGGCGCGCGCCCACTGTTGATCGTCGCCAGCGAGGGCGATGGCAACAACCCCGCCGACAGCATCACCCTGGACAGCATGGCGGCTGGCGATCATCAGGTGATCATTCTGCCGGACGCCGGGCACGGCACCGCCATGCTGCTGAAAGCGCCCGACCTGGCCGAGCGCATTGTCGCCTGGCTGGTGGCGCGCGTCCCGCCGCCGGGCCAGCCGCTGCCCTGAGCGCTACCGGCTGCCGGAACTCTGAGGTATGATCTTGCCCGTGTTGAACTGTTGAGGTATGGAACTGGTGCGGGTTGTGAGGCAGCATAGCCGGTTGCGGGTCATCTCCGGTGCAGTGCTCGTTGCGCTCTTCCTGGTCTGCGCTCTGCCCTGGGGTGCGGCGCCGCGCGCCCGCGCGCAGGGTGACCTGGCCGGGCAGGTCGTGGCGCTGGTCAACAGCCTGCGCGCCAGCCTGGGCCTGAGCGCCTGGACGGTTGATCCCATCCTGATGGCCGTCGCCCAGAATCATGTCAACTGGATGGTTGCCACCGGCCAGTACGGTCACACTGGCGAAGGTGGCTCCACGCCCCAGGATCGCGCCCTGGCCGCCGGTTACGCGGGCAGCGTCGCCGAGAACTGGGTCGCCGGCCCCGGCATGACTCCGGCGGGCGCAGTGGATTGGTGGCGCAACAGCGGCATTCACTACGCGACGCTCACCTCGACGGCGCAGCATGTCGGCGTGGGCGTGGTGCGGGGCAGTCGCGGCACGGTCTACGTGCTGGTGGCCGGGCGACCGTCGCCGCCGCGCCGCCCCGTTGCCGCGGGCGAAGCAGCCCCCGAAGAAGAGGAAGACGAGGATTGGCCCGTCGTCGTGCCGATCACCCGCGCCGCGCCGGGCGAGAACGGGCGCGTCGTCCACGTGGTACAGCAGGGCCAGACCGCCTGGGCTATCGCTGCCGTGTACCAGGTGGACCTCGACGAGATGCTGCGCATCAACAACCTGGTGCGCCCGGTGGTGCTCAAGCCGGGCGATGAAGTGATCGTCCGGCTGGGCGAAGGCGAGTCCCCACCGCCGACCCCGGCCCCGCCCACCGAGTACACCATCCAGCAGGGCCAGACGATCTGGGAAGTCGCCGTGACGCACGGCCTGACCGTTGATCAACTGCTCGGTTTCAACGGCCTGACGCGCGAGGATGTGATCCTGCCAGGGACCGTGCTGCGTCTCGTCCCCTCGGAGCCAGGCGCGGAGTCGCCGCCGCAGGAAGAATCGGCCAGCGTCACCGCCACCGAAGAGCCATCCCCCGCGCCGCCCACTGCCGCGCCCACTGACGCACCCCCCACTGATGCGCCCCCTGCGGCGACGCTGACAGTCACCCCCCTGCCCAGCCCGACGCTGCGGCTGATGCCGACGATCACGCCTGCCTATTCGCCCACGCCCGCAGCGCAGCCGCCGAGCGGAACGCCCGTCGCGCTGGCGGAGATCCCCCTTGCTACGCGGGCGCCAGCCAGCGCTCAGCCTGCGGCGAGCGCATCGGGCGGCAATGGCAAGGATGAGATGCTCATGGTCAGCCTGGGCGTGCTGGGAGCGGTGTGGGTGATGGTCGGGGGAATTGGGCTGCTGGGCTACGTGACCAAGAGGCGGCGCTAGGCGAGCCTCAAGCGCCAGATGCGCAGTGATGAGACCATCTAGCGCCCCAGGTCGGGCAGCGTGAAGACCTCGGCCAGCGCCAGGGCCAGGCCGGGGAACAGATCGCTGGCGTCCATAGACTCGCCGGCGCGGTACGTCTCGACGACCGACTGCCCCTGGCGGTAGCGGTAGAGGGCTTTCTGACGGGGCAGCGCCACCCAGACCTCGGCGGTGCCCGCCGCGAAGTAGTCCCCCACCTTCTGCACCACGTCCTCGAACTGGTCATCGGGCGACATGACCTCGACGGCCAGCGTCGGCGCGCCGGGGTAGGGGCGCTCAAAATCCCAGTCAGCGGGAATGTCGGCTGTGCGGATATAGGAAGCGTCGGGCACGCGGGCGATCCGGACGCTGTCATCCTTCTCAGAGAGCACGTAGAGCAGGCTGTCGGTGAAGACAAGCCCGGACTTGTGCTCTGCCATATAGGCATCGAGTGCCCAGGCGATCCGCTTGGCGATCCAGTTGTGCAATCCTCCGACAGGCGTCATTGTGACAATCTCCCCTCCCACCACCTCCACGCGCGCGTCGGAGCCGAGCCGCAGCAGATCGTCAACGGTCAGGGGGCGCGTGATCACAGCCATCGCCGGGACTCCTTCACTCTCATCCTGCTTTGATTATAGTGCGTCCAGGGCGAACGCAGCGCTCTGGCTTCCAACGCGCTTCTCCTTGTACTCCTCCGCCTTAGTGATCTGCTCGCGGATGTCGGCGTCTATCTCCGCTTTGTGCTCGTAGTAGTACGCCAGGGCAGCGCGAATCTGCGCCAGAGGCAGCCCAAACCACGCCGCGATTTCGCCAGGGGAGTCGGTATGAAAGAGCATCACCATCGCCACATCCGATACGCGCACGCCCGTTCCGGCAATGCAGAGCCGCCCGCCGCGCACGTCTGGGTCAGACGCAATGAGGTTGATGCTGTGGATGGTCGCCATGAGAGTCACTCCCGCTCACTGTGTGCTCACAGTATACCGCACATTCGCCGTCCCAAACGCGCGGGGCGGCTCGCCGCACGCGCTGAGCCGCCCCGCAGAATCGCCTTCTGGCGCGCGCCGCCTACGCCCGCAGCTTCGCCCCAAGCTGGCGCTCGACCGCCTTGACGATCCGCGCGTGAATCTTGGCCACTTCCGCGTCATTGAGCGTGCGATCCGGCGCGCGATAGGTCAGCGCGTAGGCCAGCGACTTCTGGCCCGCCGGGATAGAGCTGCCCCGATAGACATCGAACAGGCGCGCCTCTTCCAGCAGATCGCCGCCAGCGCGCATGATCACCTCGTGGACTTCGCTGGCCGGCGTCGCCTCGTCCAGCACAATCGCCAGGTCCTGGTAGATGGCCGGCTGCGCCGGCACCGGGCGAATCTGGCGGATCTGCTCCACGTCAGCCAGCAGCGCAGCCAGGTCTAGCTCGGCGGCGAGCACGGGCCGCGCCAGGTCCAGCCCCAGGCCGAACGCCTGGCGCACCAGCGGGTGCACTTCGCCGAGCACGCCTACCTCGCGCCCGTTGATGCGCAGCAGGGCGACGCGCCCCGGATGGAACGTGCTGTGCTCGACCGGGGTGAAGGTCACCGCGCCGGCGACGCGCAGATCGCGCAGCACTGCCTCGATGACGCCCTTCAGATCGTAGAAGTCCAGCAGGCCGCTGGGAACATCGCCGCCCCACTGCGGAACTCCGCGCGGCCCGGTGAGGACGATCCCCAGGCGGCCCGGCTCGTCGGGCAGAGGCTCGTCGGGGCGTGGCAGGTAGACCGACCCGATCTCGAACAGAAGCTGCCGGTCGGTGTGGCGCGCGTTCGCCGCGACCGTATCCAGCAGGCTGGCCAGCAGGGTATGGCGCATTGCCACCTTGTCGGCGGCGATGGGGTTGGCCAGCGTCACGTAGGGCACGTCCGGCCAGCTTGACGCCGCGCCCGGTGGGATGAGCAGCGCCTCGCGCCCCGGCGTGGTCAGGCGGTAGGTGACGATCTCGCGCAGCCCGGCCTTGACCAGCGCATCGCGCAGCGCCTCCTCGCGCTCCAGGGCAGCATTGGCGCGCTGAGCGGGCAGCTCGTCGGCGATCAGCGCATCGGGGACGCGGTCGTAGCCGTAGACACGGGCGATCTCCTCGATCAGGTCGGCCCGCCCGGTCAGCCCGGTCCCAATGTCCAGCCGGTGATCGGGCACCACGACGTGCAGCACGTCCCCGCGCTCCGTCACCTCGAACTCCAGCGCGCGCAGAATGCGCACGATCTCGCCCTGAGAGATGGCGAAACCGAGAAGGCGCGTCACCTCCGGCACGGGCAGGTCTACGGTGACGACCTCGGCGGGCAGCGGGTACTCGTCAATGATGCCCGCGGCGATGGTGCCGCCCGCCATCTGGCGCATCAGCTCGATGCAGCGGCGCAGACCGTGCTCGGCTATCGCCGGGTGCACGCCGCGGCTGAAGCGCAGCCCGGCTTCGCTGCTCATCTTCTGGCTCTGCATGGTGCGGCGGACGTTGATGAGGTTCCAGTTCGCCGCCTCCAGCAGCACGTTGGTCGTCGCCGAGCGCGGAGCGCTGGCCTTGCCCGGAACGATCTCGCCGTCTTCCGGCGGCTCCAGGCCGGTCGCGTCGAGCGGCGCGCCGCCCATAGTCAGCGGGTCCCAGATTTCGCTCTCCAGCCCGCCCATGACGCCGCCGATGCTCAGCGAGCCGGCTGTGTCGGCGACCAGGATGTTGAACTCGTCCAGCGCATGGTCGGCGCCGTCCAGCGTGACCAGGTGCTCGCCCGGCTCTGGCAGGCGGGTGATGATCACCGGCGCGGTGTCCCCGGCGCGCTGCCGGAGCGTGTCCCAGTCGAAGGCGTGCAGCGGCTGGCCCAGCTCGAGCATGACGTAGTTGGTGGCATCCACAATGTTGTTGATCGGGCGCATCCCCGCCAGGCGCAGCCGGCGCTGCATCCACTGGGGCGACTCCCTGATCTGTACGTCGCGGATCAGGGCCAGGGTGAAGCGCGGGTTCAGCTCCGGCTCGCGAATGTCAATGGACACCTGCCCGGCGATGGGTGACCCCTCGGCGACCACTTCCAGCGCCGGGAAGCGCAGCGGCGCGCCCGTCAGCGCGGCGACTTCGCGGGCCACGCCGACGATGCTGTAGGCGCGGGCGATGTTGGGCAGCATGTCAATGTCCAGCACCGCGTCGCCGAGCACGTCCTGCAGCGGCGTGCCGGGCGCGAAATGGCCGAACTCCTCCCAGCCGAGCAGCAGAATGCCCTCGTGCGAGTCCGACAGGCCCAGCTCCTTCTCCGAACAGACCATGCTGCGGTTGGGGATGCCGCGCAGCTCGCGCTCCTTGAGGATCATGCGGCTGCCGTCGTCTTTGTGCCCGTCAATGACCTCCGCGCCTTCGTGGGCGAAGGGCGAGAGCAGCGGCGGGTCGAGCGGCCCCTGATCCTTGTAGGGGAACAGGTTGGGCGCGCCGGTGACGCACTGCTCCAGTTCCGCCCCACCATAATCCACCAGGGCCAGCACCAGCCGGTCGGCGTTGGGGTGAGCGCGCACTTCGCGAATGGCGCCGAGCACGATCTTCGCGCGATCCCACACCAGGTGATCGGACGGCGGCAGATGGCTGCCCGGCGGCGGATCGCCCTGCGGAACGCCGATGTACTCGATGCTCCCCACCTCCAGCCCGGCCAGAGTCAGGCGCTCGGCCAGTTGCTCGACGGAGAGGGTGATGTCCACGTAGTCCTTGAGCCACGAAAGCGGTACTTTCATGTGCGCGTGCGTCTCCTTGGTGAGCGAACAGCTTTCAGCGGTCAGGCATTAGCCGCCAGCAACAGTCCCACTCTGTTTGAGTTTTTGTCCCCATCTCGGTCTCTTCCTCAGGGACGGACAGCAGCCTGGGAAGCGCGAAGACAGCGGTTGATTGACCTCACCCCCAGCCTCGCTGCGCTCGGCTTGCCCCCTCTCCATTCGAATGGAGAGGGGGCGGCGAGGCGCGTTAGCGCCGAGCGGGGGTGAGGTGTGACTACACCGCCGTCGCCAGGATCGGCTCGCCGGTGGTGACGACGACAGTATGCTCGTACTGCGCTGTCAGGCTGCGGTCTGCGGTGCGCAGCGTCCAGCCGTCGCGGTCGGTGACGATGCGCCCGCTCCCCGCGCTGAAGAACGGCTCGATAGTGAAGACCATCCCCTCGTGCATGATCGTGCGATCCTGGCGGTGGTAGAAGTTGAGCACGCTCGGCTTCTCGTGCAGGCTGCGTCCAACGCCGTGCCCCGGCAGTTCGCGGATAATCGAATAGCCGCCTTTGCGCGCGATGCGCTCAACGACCTTGCCGATCGCGTTCAGCGGACGCCCGGCGCGCACCACGCCAAGCGCCTCGTCCAGCGCGCGCTGCGTGAAGCGGCACAGCCGCTCGGTCTCCGGGCGGGCGGGCGGGACGATCATCGTCGCCGCCGTGTCCGCCCAGTAGCCCTCCAGCTCCGCCGACACGTCCACGTTGACCAGGTCGCCCGGCTGGATGACGCGCTCGCCGGGGATGCCGTGCGCCGCCTCGTCGTTGAGGCTGATGCAGGTGAAACCGGGGAACTTGTAGGCCAGGATCGGCGCCGAGCGCGCCCCGTGCCGCTGCAAGAACTCCGCGCCGATGGCGTCAAGCTGGGCGGTGGTCAGGCCCGGCTCGACGCGAGCCAGCATGTGCCCCAGCGCTTCACCGCAGATGCGCCCGATGCGCAGCAGCTTGCGCAGATCGTCGTCGTTCTCAATGGTCATGATCGATTCCTTGCTGCGGCCAGCTACTTCACCGCTTCCGCCACTCCCGCCAGCACCCGGCGAGTCAGGACGCGCGCCATCTCCGCCCGGTATTCGCGGCTGCCCCAGTGATCGTCGGGCGGGTCGAGGGCCAGCGCGTCGAGCGCCGCGTCCAGGTCACCGGTCTGGTCGAAGCGGCGCGCCGCCTCTGGCTGAGCGACCGGCCAGGGCGCGACTCCGCACAGCGCCAGCCCTGTATGCCGCGCCGTGCCATCCGCCCAGGCAGCGGCTATCGCGCCGACGATGGGCGCGTCGGCGGGCGTGCGCGACACCTTCTGCAAGGCGACCGTCGCTTGCGCCGGGCCGCGCGGCACGCTGACGTGCCTCACCAGGGTGCGCCAGGCCGCGTCGCCGGACGCCAGCCATTCTGCGACAGAGAGCGGCGCGCCGGCCCCGGCGACGGCGATCTGCGCGTCGAGCGCCAGCAGCAGGGTCAGCGTCAGCGATTGCGGATCGCGCTCCAGCAGCAGGTCGCCCAGGGTGAAGGTGTTGCGCAGCGTTTCCGGCAGATCTTCGGCGAGCGCCCGCGCCAGTCCGCCCAGCAGTGGGTGCGCTTCGCCCCGCTCCGCGCACGCCTGGCGGACGCGCTCCAGGGTCATCATGCTGCCCAGGCGCAGGGCGTCGCCGTGCTCAGCAGCGCGATCCAGTCCCAGGCGGCTCAGATCAATGGCCGCCTCGACAGCGGGGTGCGGGTGACGTCCCAGCGCCGCCCCGCCATAGAGCGGGAAGTGACCTCGCTGAGTTAGCAGGGCCAGAGCTTCGGCTTCCGTCGCCGGTTTGTAGATGTTTTTCAGGTTTAAGAGCATGGGTTGATCTCCTACATTCAGATCAGCAGGCGCACAGCCGCCCCTGCATTCTGCTCACAAGATTCCCCTCATCCCCCGGCCCCTTCTCCCTCCTGGGGGAGAAGGGGGGCAAAGCGCGAGATTTCCCCTCGCCCCGCTGGGGTTATATACGCCTGAATAGGGCGAGCAGCAATGAGCCTATCCCGCACATACGTGAGATCACTGCGCTCCACACTCTTCCAGACGATCTATGCCGCCAGAGACAGTCCGCTAGAACTGCTCCAGGAAGCGCAGGTCGTTCTGCCAGAAGTAGCGGATGTCCTGGATGCCGTGCACGTTCATCGTCATGCGCTCCGGCCCCATGCCGAAGGCGAAGCCGCTCCACTCGCGCGGGTCGTAGCCGCCATTCTGCAGCACGACCGGGTGCACCATCCCGCAGCCGGCGATCTCGATCCAGCCGGTGTATTTGCACACCGGGCAGCCATCGCCGCCGCACAGGATGCATTCGATGTCCACTTCCAAGCTCGGCTCGGTGAACGGGAAGTACGAGCCGCGAAAACGCACCCGCTTGTCCGGGCCGAACATGCGCCGGGCGAACTCGGTGATGGTGCCTTTCAGGTCGGTCAGGCGGATGTTGCGCCCGGTGGCCAGCCCCTCGACCTGGTTGAACTGAATCTCGCTGCGCGCCGAGATCTGCTCGTAGCGGTAGCACATGCCCGGCAGGATGACGCGGATGGGCTGGGTGCCATTCTCGCCGTAGGTATGCATGGCCCGAATCTGGCCGGGGCTGGTGTGCGTGCGCAGGATCACGCCCGGCGTGGTGGTATGGAAGGTGTCCCACATGTCGCGCGCGGGGTGATGCGGCGGGATGTTGAGCAGCGTGAAGTTGGTGTCGTCGTCCTCCACGTCGCGGCTGCGGAACACCTGAAAGCCCATCTCCGCCCAGATGGCGTAAATCTGGCGCAGCGTCTGGGTGGTGGGGTGCAGTCCGCCGACCGGCACGCGCCGGCCCGGCAGCGTCACATCGAGCGGGGCCTCCTCCAGCGAGCGAGACAGCTCGGCCTGGCGCACGGCTGTGGCACGCTCAGTATAGGCAGCGCTCAGCGCGTCGCGCAGGGCGTTGGCCCGCTGGCCGAACGCGGCGCGCTGCTCCTGGGGCAGGGTGCCGGTCGCGCGCAGCAGCAGCGTGATCTCGCCCTTTTTGCCCAGGTAGCGGCGCTGCCACTCGGCCAGCGCCTCGCCATCAGTCAGGCCGTCCAGCCTGGCCAGCGCCTGGCTGTAGATCGCGTCCAGTTGCTCTAGCATATACGTCCCCTCGTCGGATGGCGGCGCACACGACCGCCTATTGTCTCACAAGCGTGCCCACAAACAAAAAATCCCGTCGCCGATCCTCACCGGATCAGGGACGAGACCAGGCTCGCGGTACCACCCTGCTTAGCCGGGGCGCAGGCGCACCCCAACTCACTCTGTGCTCTACGGCGCGCTCCCGCGCGCGATAGGCTGCCCCGTTAACGCTGGGCTTGCGGAGCGGACTACCGGGCTGCGCAGGGGCAGCCGTTCACCCGTCGGCTCAGGAGCGAACTTCGGCGCGGGCGCGCTCATCCCGGCTTGCAGTCACGGGCCGGAACTCCCTGGGGGCGGCTGGCGCGCGTACTTTTCTCCGTCACAGCCTGTGTGTATGGCGTTTGATGCTTCACATGGTAACAAACTGGCGCGGAGATGTCAATCCTGGCGCGCATGGGTGCTCCCTCAAGCGTGGCGAAGCTGCTCTGCCGCGCCCTGGCCACGTCCCCCTTGTGAAAACCCACCATCAGCCGTCCGCGCCCCTGGGAAGTCTCCCAAAGCATACGCCTCTCCTCTGCGCTTCGGCGGCGGTGTTCGCCCTTACGGACGCTTGCTGGTGGCAAGGGTTGTCGGTTACACTGCGTCCGTTTGCTGCGCTGGACTGCTCCCCGTTGCCGGTGGATGGCGGATGGACTATACGCTGCTCGATTGGCTGCTCTCCCTGGCGCCGATGCTGGCGGTGCTGGGCCTGATGATCGCGCGCGGCTGGAATAGCAGCCGGGCCGGGGCCGTTGGCTGGCTGCTGACCCTGGCAGTGGCCGGGCTGCGCTTCGGCGCGGGCGCTGAGGTGCTCGGGTACGCGCAGCTCAAGGCGCTGCTCCTGACGGTAGACGTGTCGCTCATCGTCTGGGCGGCGCTGCTGCTGTACTACATCGTGGATCGGGCGGGCGCGCTGCGCGTGATCACCGACGCGCTGGGTCGCCTGACCGCCGACCGCATGACCCAGGTGTTGCTGCTGGGCTGGGTTTTCGCGTCCTTCCTGCAGGGCGTGGGCGGCTTCGGCGTGCCGGTGGCCATCGTCGCGCCGCTGCTGGTCGGCATGGGCGTGCCACAGGTGTGCGCGGTGATCATCCCGGCTATCGGGCATGGCTGGGTGGTAACGTTCGGCTCGTTGGGGGCGTCGTTTGTGATGCTGATCAACGCCAGCGGCCTGCCCGGCGAGCAGCTTGCCCCGCCAGCGGCGATCATGCTCGGCCTGCTCGCCTATGCCAGCGGGCTGATGGGCGCTCATGCCCTCGATGGCTGGCGCGGCGTGTGGCGCGCGATCCCTTATGTGCTGGTCACCGGGGCGACGATGGGCCTGGCCCAGTACGCGCTGGTCAGCAACGGCCTGTGGACGATCGGCGCGATTGGCGCAGGCCTGGCGGGGCTGGCTGTATCCGTCGCCTGGGTGCGCCTGCGCGCCCGCAGCCCGCAGGCACCCATGCCCGCCGCGCGCGCCGCGAACCGTCCGCTGCCGTCGGTGCGCCTGGCGCTGGTCGGCTATGCCGTGCTGATCGCGCTCACGCTGATTCTGCGCGTGGTCACGCCGGTCAAGGACTTCCTGGGACAGTGGGCGGTGGCCATAGATATCCCGGCCACGACGACTGGGCGCGACTGGTATGTGCCCGCCGAGGACGGCGCGGGATTCGGCATCCCTGGACATCCCGGCCTGATCATCGCCTACAGCGGGCTGATCGCCTACGCGCTTTACCGGCGGCGTGGGCTGTACCGGCCAGGGACCGCCCGCGACGTTGTGGGGGAGTCGGGGAGCCGGGCGCTCAAGTCGGCGGTGGGCGTGTTCATGATGGTGGCCATCGCCGCGACGATGGAGCGCGCGGGCATGGTGGACGTGGTGGCGCGCGGGCTGAGCGACGCCATGCCCGGCGACCTGTATGCGTTCGTCGCGCCGCTCATCGGGGCGATTGGGGCCTTCGTCACGGGCAGCAACGTCAACAGCAACGCCGTCTTCGGCGGCCTGCAGCGCGAGGCCGCCACACTGTTCGGCCTGTCCGTCACCACAATTCTGGCCGCACAGACCGCCGCCGCCGCCGTGATCAGCGTCATGTCTCCGGCCAAGGTGGCGGTGGGGTGCAGCACGGTGGGAGCCAGCGAAGGCCAGGTGATACGCGCGCTGCTCGGCTATGGCGCGGTGATCGTGCTGCTCGTCGGCGCGCTGACCTGGCTGGGGCTGAACGTGCTTTAGCGCGTCAGGGCGGGCGTCAGCGCGCGATCAGGTAGCCGAGCAGCAGCACGACGACCCAGAAAGCGGCGATGGCTCCCCACGAGCTGAAGATCGCGTGCCGCGCCTGGCGGTGCACTGGCCCCAGCAGGCCGTCGAGATGCCCCGTCGCCAGGTAGCGATAGAGGGCAGCCGCCTCGCGGTCCAGGGTGTGATAGTGAGCAGGAAGCCAGTGATAGGCCTGCGTGCGCGCCATGCGGTAGGAGATGCCCAGATCGCCGGAGTAGCGCCGGATGATGATGATGTGCTCAGCGCGGCGCGGGTCGAACAGCGGAAAGTGTCGCCGCCTTCGCCCGCGCACCTCTTCGGAAGTGGCCTCGTCCAGTTCGAACTCGGCCTGAGCCAGGAAGGCGGGCAGGCGGGTCTGCAACTCGTCCGCGGTGAGGATGATCGGCAGCGTGTAATTGATGCGCAGCCGGTCTTCGCGCCAGCAGCGCTCAGCCGGCATGTGCAGCGGCAACAGATCGCGCTTGGCGACAGGCGGCGGATGCTCGACGGTCAGCGGGCGCGTCGGCGCGCCCGCCGTAATCAGGCGGCTCGCCAGCTCTTCGAAGGCCAGCAGGAACTGCCCCTCGAAGTTGACCGCCGGATACCCGGTCAGCTCTGACGGGATCGCGCATTCATCGCGCAGCACCAGCACGATCTCCGCCTCACCCTGTAGCGCAGGCGTCCAGTGCGGAGATGCGTCCGGCGCAGTGCTGGCCGTAGAGAGCACGATCAGCACGTGCGACGCCGCGGCCAGCGCGCTCGCATCGTCCGCTGGCATCTTTTCGCTGCGGCGGCCAGGATCGGGTACGGGCCAGATCACGATGCCGCGCTGCTCCAACTGCACGGCCAGGTGCCGGGCGAAAGCGTGGTCGGACGGCGCGTAACAAATCAGGATATGTGGCATACCGACTCGCCTGATCGGATGTGCGACGTGCCGGCTCAGGGCTTCAATCGCGCCCTTATTCTACCGCCGCTCGCGCAGATTGAACAACGCGCGCAAGCGGGAGGTGCGTGCCAGGGTGGTCAGCGCCGCGCGGGGGTGAGGTAAGCCGGGGCGCAGCAGGGCAGCGCCCCTACCGCCCGACAGATTTTGCACGCGCGCAAGCGGGGGGGCCACGAACGGCCTGTCGCCGGGGGAAGCTCTGAGGCCGTTTGCGAGGTATCTTTACCCCCCTCTCCGGCCCTTCTCACAAGCGGGAGAAAGGATCGCTTTCGCCCGGCAGCAGGCGCCGCCGCCCCCCCGTGCGCGCACCATCGCGTTTGCCAACCGGCACTGCGGTGAGTAGGCTATGCACATGTCCACGTTAGGGAGCCGGGTATGTGCACCAACAACGCTACGCTGGCCCAATGGGTCGCCCTCAGTCTGATCCCTCATCTGGGCAGCCAGACCATCGCCCGGCTGCTCGACCGCTTCGGCTCGCTGGACGCCGTGCTGAGCGCGAGCGCGGCGGAACTGAAGACCGTCCCCGGCATCGGCCCCAAGCTGGCCGTGGCCATCCGCGCCGCCGACGTGTCAGCCGTGCAGGCGGCGCTGGCGAGCTGGCTCGCAGAGGGCATCGCGGTGCTACAGCGCGATCAGCCGGGCTATCCCATCGCGCTGCGCGGGCTGCCGGACGCGCCGGTGGTGCTGTTCCAGCGCGGGGCGCTGGCGCCGGAAGACGCCCGCGCCATCGCCATCGTCGGCACGCGCCGCCCCAGTCTCCAGGCGCGGCAGACGGCACACGCGCTGACAGCGCATTTCGCGGCGCGCGGCTGGACGGTGGTCAGCGGGCTGGCGGCGGGCATTGATACGCTCGCCCACAAGGCGGCGCTGGCCTGCGGCGGACGGACGTTAGCTGTGCTCGGCAGCGGCGCGCGCGTCGTCTACCCGCCCGCCAACGCGCCGCTGGTCGCGCGTGTGTTGGCGCGCGGCGCGCTGCTGTCGGAGTCTCACCCGGACGCCAACCCGTCGGCCTCGGCGTTGGTGGCGCGCAACCGGATCATCAGCGGGCTGAGCCGCGCGGTGATCGTGGTCGAGGCCGGGCCGGACAGTGGCAGCCTGCACGCGGCGCGTTTCGCGCGCGCGCAGGGCCGCCTGGTCTGCGCGGTGCGCTGTGCGGCGCTCGGCAATGTCCAGCTTCTGGCAGAAGGGGCGTTCGGCATTGGCGCTGAGGGGGACGGACGGGAGGAGCTAGAGGCGCTGCTCAATGAGTGAAACATGAATGATTAATTAAGGTTTAGAATAGGTTTGATTAAGGTTTATGAATAATTTGTGAAAATGCCTCTCATTTTGCTCTCCGACGGCCCCTGATGCCTGGTCTACGCTTGCGTGAAATGCTATACTAAGGTACCGTAGTACCAACAGTCGTTGGGCATGCGACTTGTGATCAACTTTTATTACCAGCTCCATCCAGGCCGCGAACACGCACACTGCCGCTTATAGATTTGGGCCGTGCCGCGACCGGATACCGCGCGTAGGCGGAATAGGGCGTGCCCAACCCATTCTTTACAGAAGCATCCAGCGGGGGCAGACCATTAGGGAGGGACCTGGATGACTCACGACGATCACCGTTCACGGGGACGACTTGCGCCGCCGCGTCCTGACAATCATTGGGGTGCGGGCGTTCCCCGGGGGCGCCAAACTCCTCCACGACGCACCGATCCTCCCGCCGAGTACTGGGATTCGCCGCCTCAGCAAGAGGAGCCTTACATCGCTCCAGAGGCGCATGAATCGTACCCTTATGGAGGCGACGAGAGGTATCCACAGCGCCCGACCGCCCCGCTCTACCCCGATGAGCGCCGGGCCGCCACACGCGTTTATCCGGCCAGCGAGCAGGTCGCCGACGACTTGCGCGCCAGCGACTATGGGTACGCGCCGGTCAACATCGCGCCAGTCAATGCCGGCTATTATGTGGACCCGCCCTTCGTCAGCCCTCCCCCAACCGGCTACGACCCGGAGCCGGAATCCAACATGCTGACCATGCAGGAACGCTACATCCTGCTGATGCGCACCATCGAGCTTCACAACGACGATTGGCGCCCGGCGAGCATCCGCTCCAACGAGGCAAAAGAGCGCCTGGAGGCCTACCTGATCCCGCGCAACAAGCGGATGGAGCTAAAAGAGGCCATTCATCGCAACCGGTTCATGGTCATCACCATTGACCGGCTGGGCAACACGACGATCAAAGAGCCAAAGCGCGAGGGGCCGCTGCGCCGCCTGCTGCGCTGGCTGTTTGGCGGCGACTGAGCGCCCCCGATCGCAACAGCAAACCCCGCCGTTCGGCGGGGTTTGCTGTTGTCAGGGGCATTGGTGGTTAGTTATTGGTGGTTGGCGGTTGGTAGAACGCACTCAGCCCTCACCAAAAACCAATCACCCTCTCTACAGCCCGTAGATGTCCGTGTACTTCTCCTTGAGATAGCGCAGGAACGGCCCCACCTGGATCGGCTCGCCGGTCACGCGCTGCGTCAGCTCGGCGGGCCAGTATTTGCGCCCGTGCTGGTGAATGTTCTTGCGCAGCCAGCCCAGCAGCGAGCCAAATTCGCCGCGCGCGATGTCGTCCGGGATGGACGGCACGTCTTGCAGCGCTTTGTCCCAGTACTGCACCGACAGGAAGTTGCCCAGCGAATAGGTCGGGAAGTAACCGATCAGCCCCGAAGACCAGTGCACGTCCTGAAGCACGCCGTGCTTGCCATCGTCTGGCGGGGTGATGCCCAGGTACGCCTCCATCTTGGCATTCCAGGCATCGCGCAGCTCGCGCACGGGGAGCCTTCCTTCGAGCAGGTCTTTCTCCAGCTCGAAGCGCAGCATGATGTGCAGGTTGTAGGTCACTTCGTCGGCCTCGACGCGGATCAGCGAGCGCGTCACGGCATTGATCGCCTTGTAGAACGCGGCCAGGCTGACGCCCGCCAGTTGCTCCGGGAATAGCTTCTGCAGGTCGCCATAGAAGACGCCCCAGAAAGTCCGGCTCCGCCCGACCACGTTCTCCCACAGGCGCGACTGGCTCTCGTGCACGCCCAGCGAAGTGCCCCTGGCCAGGGAAGTCCCTTCCAGCAGCGGGCTGACGCCCTGCTCGTACATGGCGTGCCCCGCTTCGTGGATCGAGCCGAACAGCGCCGAGGGCATCCAGTCTTCGAGGTAGCGCGTCGTGATGCGCACGTCGCCAATCGAAAACTCGGTGGTGAAGGGATGGACAGACTTGTCCTGGCGACCGCGCGCCATATCGTAGCCGAGGCGCTCGATCACCTTCAGGCCGAACTCCGCCTGCCCGGCAACGTCGTATTTCCTGCGTATGGGCGCGTCGTCAACAGCGTCGAAGTTGGCGAACACCTGGGCGACGAAGGGCACCAACTCGGCGCGCAGCTCGTCGAACAGGCGCTCCACATCGGCGGTCTTCATGTGCGGCTCGTACTGGTCCAGCAGGGCATCGTACATGCGCTCCTGGTAGCCGAGCGCCTCAGCCTCCTGGCGCTTGAGGTCGAGGATGCGCTCCAGCATGGGCACGAATGCCGCAAAATTAGCTTCGGCGCGCGCCCTGGCCCACACTTCGTGCGCCTGCGACGTGACGCGGGCCAGTTCGGCGACGAGTGCGGTCGGCACGCGCGTGGCCAGCTCGTAATCGTGCTTGACGACGCGCACCAGCGCCGCCTCATCGCTGTCGTAGCTCAGGCCGTCCAGGTGAGCAGCAGCGGCTTCAATCAGCCGCCCGGTCTCCTCAGCCGTGAATTTCTCGTGGGCCAGGCGGCTGAGCGTGGCCAACTGCTCGGCGCGGGCTGGCGCGCCGCCCGGCGGCATGTTCACCTGCTGATCCCAGCCCAGCACTGCGGCGGCGTGGCCGAGATGCACCACGTCGGCCAGGTGCGTCTTGAGTTGCTCGATCGTCTCCATAGGGTATGTGCTCTCGCTTTCCTTGCTCCTGTCACGCAGGCGGCGCCGGCTGACCGTCAGCCAGCGGGCGAAGCTCAGTTCGTCGCAGCAGAGACTAGCGAACAATTGGTCAGAGGGCAAACGACGAAACAGCGGGAGGTAAGACACCGGCACCCGCGCTCCAGGGCCAGACTTCCGCGCAACGCCCCCCGCCGCCGAATGGGTGCGTGCAAAACCTGTCAGGCAGGGGCGCTGCTCTGCTGCGCCCTGGCTGACCTCACCCCCGCTCGGCGCTGGCGCGGCTGGGAGTGAGGTCAATGCTCTGCGCCTGGCGCGTCGCTGTCAACCTTTGCACGCCCCCGCCGAATTGCCCTCTGGCCCCGGCTGCGCGATACTGATAACCAGCAACCGGTTACTACGGCTAACAACCCACAGCCGATCACTGATGACTGATGACCGACCGCTGACGACTGTCACTCCGAGCGAGGTGAGATGATGCGCCGGTTCCGCAAGCTGCGCCGCTTCGTGATCGAGGAGAACCGTCTGATCGCGCCGTTCAACGAGCCGGCGCGCGATCTGAGCATCCTGAACAAGCCGCTCAAGATTCACCACGCCGACGTGCTCGACGCGCTGGGCGGCCCGGCCAGCGTCGAGCCGCCCCTGGCCTCGATTCACGACCTGGCCCGGCTCGCCGAGCGCGGCGACGAGCTGATCGTCTACCGCGACAACCTGTATTTCGACGAGGAGTTCTTCGGCGTATTCTACAATCAGGCGCGCGCCAGCGGCGTGCCCTGCCGGGCGGCGCTGGCCGCCAACGACGCCGCCTGGCTGAAGTATGCCGTTCCCCTGTCGCGGCTCAGGCCGGTGGGCGACCGCGCGCCGCTCTATTACCCGCTCGATCTGTGGTACTTCCCCGATGGCTATGCCGAGCCGCACAAATGGCAGCCCATCCCCATCGCCAGCGATTGCAAGGAGATCGGCTACTACAACGTGCCGGACTCGATGGCCAATCTGCGCCCAGCCGCCACCGAAGGAGAGATCGCGCGCGATCTCGACCTGACGCACCTGCTCACCGAGCGCACCTGCCTGTCCATTGATAGCTGGGTGCACCTCTACTTCGCCAACGTCATCCTGGGCGTATTCTCGCGCGGCAAGCGTTTCGAGAAGCGCGTCACCGAGCACAATCTGCTGGCGCTGCGGATGCTCTGGCGGGCCATCGTCGAGCAGAAGCAGGTGCTCACCTCTTCCGAGGTGGTGCAGGTGGGCGAAGGCACGACGATTGACCCGTCGGCGGTCATCCTCGGCCCGACGACCATCGGGCGCAACTGTGCCATCGGGCCGGGCGTGGTCCTGGACAACTCGATCATCGGCGACAACGTGAACATCGCCCAGGGCTGCCAGATCATGCTCAGCGTGGTGGGCAGTCACTGCTTCCTGCCTTTTCGGGCGGCGCTGTTCATGTCCACGATCATGGAATACTCGATCATCGCCCAGAACACGTGCATCCAGATGGGCGTCATCGGGCGCAACAGCTTCGTGGGCGCGGGCACGACCTTCACCGACTTCAACCTGCTGCCGGTGCCGCTGCGCGCGCTGAACGCCTACGATCAGCTCGAAGACACCGGCCAGCCCGTGTTGGGAAGCTGCGTGGGGCACAACGCACGCCTGGGATCGGGGTTAGTGGTCATGCCCGCCCGCGTGGTCGAATCGGACGTGGTGCTGTTCGCCTCGCCAGAGCGCCGGGTGATCAACCGTAACGTCAGCTATGAGGAGAGCGATCACCACAAGGTGCGCGCTTCCATCGCCAAGCAGCACCGGCGGCGCTATCCGCGCGTGGCCGAATCTGAAGAAGCGTTCCTGGAGCCGTGGTAACAGCCATCCGAACCTATGAGCGACGCTGACACTTTCGCCTTCATCATCCATCCCATTGATCCCAAGTCCGATGTCGCTCGCAAGTACCCGCTGCTGGGCAAGCTGCTGAGCGAAGGGCAGATCAACTTCTTTTCGCGCTTCTTCCCCCCGGTCTACATCTCCGAGATCAGCGGCGTGCACTCGGCGGCGACGGGCAGAGAGGTGCGCGGCTGGTTCATCGCCTGCCCGTTCACGCCCAAGACCATGCTCAGCCTGCCGGTGGAAACGGTCTACCGCAAGATCGTCGCCTGCGGGCACATGGCCGAGCGGTTGGGCGCGCGCATCCTGGGGCTGGGCGCGTACACGTCCGTGGTGGGCGACGCCGGCGAGACGATCGCCCGGCGGCTGAACATCCCCGTCACCACCGGCGACGCCTACACGGTCAGCATGGCCGTGGCTGCGGTGCGCGAGGCAGCGCGCCGGATGGGGCTGCGCATGGACGAGTCTACGGCGGCGGTCGTGGGGGCCACCGGCGCGATCGGGCAGGTGTGCGCGCAAATCCTGGCCCGCGAAGTGGCCGAGCTGATCCTGATCGGGCGGCACGCAGAGACGCTGGCCGACGTGCACGCGCAATGCAGCGGCCAGCGGGCGCGCGTGCGCAGCGGGACCGACCTGAACGCGATCAGCGAGGCGAGCCTGGTGCTGAGCGTGACCAGCGCCACCACCGCCGTGATCGAGCCGGAGCATCTCAGGTCGGGCGCGGTGGTGTGCGACGTAGCCCGCCCGCGCGACGTGGCGCGGCGCGTGGCAGAGCTGCGCGACGATGTGCTGGTCATTGACGGCGGGATGGTCGAGGTGCCGGGGCCGGTGGACTTTGGCTTCGATTTCGGCTTCCCGCCCGGCAAAGCCTACGCCTGCATGGCCGAGACGATGGCCCTGGCCCTGGAAGGGCGCTACGAAGACTACAGCGTGGGCAAGCAGATCACGCTGGCCCAGGTGGAAGAGATCGGCGCGATCGCAGCGCGGCACGGCTTCCGGCTGAGCGGTTTTCGCAGCTTCGAGCGTGTCGTCACCGACGCGCAGATCGCCGCCGTGCGCGAGCGGGCGCGGCGGGCGTAGCGGGGGTGGGCGCTCGAACGGCGGACTTCCGCCAGCCTGCCCCCCATCCCCGGCCCTTCCCCCCGATCTCGCTGCGCCGGGCGGGAGCGAGATCAGAAATCGTGTGAAAATTGTGTGAAACCAGCCTGGCCGGCTTGCTCCTTGCGGGACAGGCTGCGGCGCTGAAGCTGTCCTATCGGCGTTCTCATGGTATAGTGGGGCTGCCAGCGAGTCAGCATAGCGCGCGCCAGACTCCCGCGTGGGGGGGTGCGTGCCGGCAGCGCGCGGCGTTTTCGCTTGCCAGATGCGGCCCCACCTATGGGAAGGATGCACAGGGATGGGCAAGGGCAGAATCCTGGTTGTGGAAGACGACTTCGACATCTCGAACATGCTGCGGATTTACTTCAGCGGGCAGGGCTACGAGGTCCAGGTCGCCCCGCGCGGCGGCGATGTGTTGCAACTCACGCGCAAGCAGCTCCCCCAGCTAATTGTGCTGGACATCATGCTGCCCGACATGAACGGCTATGATGTCTGCCGCCAGCTTCGCTCGACGGCGCGCACCAGCCACATTCCGATCATCTTCCTGACGCAGAAGGACGAGCGCAGCGACAAGATCGCCGGCCTGGAACTGGGGGCCGACGACTACATCACCAAGCCGTTCGACATCGAAGAGCTGAAGCTGCGCGTCAAGAACCAGATCGAGCGCGCCGCGCGCGACCACTACACCGACCCCAACAGCGGCCTGCCCAGCAGCGGCCTGATCGAAGAGAAGCTGCGCGAGGTCATGCGCGAAGACAAGACCTGGGCCTATCTGGACGTTCGGCTGCAAGACTACGAGGCGTTCAAGGATGTCTACGGCTTCGTGGCCGCCAACGACGTGCTGCGCTTCATGGCGCTGCTGGTGGGCGAAGTGCTCGACGAGCTGGGCACGCCGGAAGATTTCGCCGGGCACGCCGGCAGCGACAATTTCGCGATTATCACCTATTCCGACAAAGCCGAGACCATGCTCAGGCGGCTGACCGAGCGTTTCGCCGAAGAAGTCCAGACTCATTACTCCTTCATTGACCGCGAGCGCGGTTTCATGATGAAAGACAACGACAAGGTGCCTTTGATGTCCCTGGCTATCGGCTGGGTCAGCAATGCGACGCGGCAGTTCGCCGACATCCGCGAGATCACCGAGATGGCTGCCGAGAGCCGCCGGCACGGGGGCGCCGGCGCGCAGACAACGATCACCACCGAATGGTAGCGCGCCGCGCGCCCCTCGCTCTCGACCGCGCTACGGCACCCTGAGAGTGCGCGAGCGATGACCGATGCTTGAATTCTCTCTCATCCTCATCGGCCTGATCTTCTTCGCCTGGCTGTTCGTGCTGGTGCGCCAGGCGCAGCGCGGCCTGGACGTCGGTCATGAGGCTCTGGCGCGGCCCGTCGTGCCGATGAGTCTGCTGTCCAGCGACGACGCAGTGATTGTGGCCGAGGGGCGCGGGCACGTCGTCTTCGCCAACGAGTCAGCGCGCCGCTGGCTCGGGCTGGACAGCGAAACGCCCACCCTGACCGTCATGGCCCGCCAGGTGCGCCCTGCCGAAACATTCTACGATCTGCTCGCCCAGCCCGGACGAGCCGCGCTGCGCATCGGCCCGCGCCAGGTCGAGGCTGTCTCCCATCTCATCCCCACCCCCGACGGCGAGCGCATGGTGCTGCTGCTGCGCGAGCGAAGCGGCGACGCGCCCGCCGCCCCGGTCGAGTTCGACCCGCTGCGCGCCCTGTCCATTGCCGAAGACATCAGCCGGGCGGCAGCGACCAGCACCGACCTCCCGGCGCTGGCAGAAGCGATCCTGGCCAGCCTGGAGTCGGTCATCGCCTTCGACACAGCGGAGATCACCCTGGCCGACGCAGAGGGTGACCGGCTGCGCCCGGTGGGCGGCGCGCGCCGCGCCGAGACGGGCGGCCTGGCTCCCCTCGACAGCGCAGCGCGCGAGGCAGCCTACGCGCCAGGCGAGGGCTACACGGGCTGGATCGCCATGTACCGCCAGCCGCTGCTCATTGAAGACGTGAGCGCGCGCAACGACGTGCAGCCCCAGGCGGAGGCCGCTGCCTTCCAGAGCTATGTCGGCGTGCCGCTGCTGGCCGGGGATCGCTGTATCGGCACGCTGGAGCTGTCGCACCATGCGCGCGGGGCGTTCGGACGGCGCGAGCTGGCGCTGCTGGAAGCGGTCGCCGGGCAGGTGGCGGCGGCGCTGCAGATGGCCCGTTTCGCCCAGGCGCAGACCGAGCGCCTGGACGAGCTAGCCGGCGTGCGCCAGGTCGCCGAGACGTTCGGCTGGCTGGGCGACACGCCGACCCTGCTCGCCCAGCTTACCGAGCGCGTGGCCGCCCTGGTGCAGGCCGAGATCTGCGGCGTGCTGCTCTACGACGAGGAGCAGCAGATTCTCTCCGCCCAGACGCCTTTCCATGGCGTGCCGGACGTGCGCATCGCCGGGCACCGCGCTGCTCTCGCTGACGGGGAAGAGCTGGCCCGTGTCTGGCGCGAAGGCACCGCCTGGCTGACCAACGAGCCGGGCGAAGACCTGTTGCGCGCGCTGGGTCTCAGCCAGATTATCACGGCCATCACCATACACAGCCTGGCCCTGATCCCGCTGGCGGCCGGCGCGCGGCGGGTGGGCCTGCTGCTGGTCGCCAACGCGCGCGAAGAAGCCCGTTTTGGCGAAAGCGACCTGCGCCAGTTGGTCGCGCTGTCCGCGCCAGTGGCGGCCCTGCTGGACAACGCGCGCCTGTACGCGCAGGCTCAGCGCCGCGCGCACGCCCTGGGCGGCTTGCAGCAGATCGCCCAGGCCAGCGGCGCGCTGCGCAACCCCGCCGAGCTATACGCCCAGATGACGGCGCGCATCGCCGCCCAGCTTGACGCAGAGCTGTGCGGCATCCTGCTCTATGACAGCGAGGAACAGGTGCTGGTCAGCCAGCGGCCTTTCTTCGGCATGGACGACGAGGAGCGCGTGCGCTTCTACCAGGTGCCCTCGCCGCCGGAGAGTCCGGTCGCGCGGCTGTGGCAGGAACAGGACACCTGGCTGTGCAACGATTTGCAGGGCGACCCGGCAGCAGCGGAAACGGCGCTGGGCGCGCTGGCCGCCGAGATGGGGATGCGCCAGACGGTCGTGGCCGCCCTGGTGTCCGGCGGGGGACGGCTGGGCATGATCCAGGTAGCCAACCGGCGTGATGGGCGCGGCTTCAGCCAGGACGACGCGCACCTGCTGGCCGTCTTCGCCGGGCAGGCGGCCATGCTCATTGACAACGCCCGCCTGTACGGTGAGATGCAGCGCCGCACGCACGAAGCCGAGGGGCTGCGGGCCATCGCCGCCATGACCACGCACGGCATCCCCACCCAGGAGACCGTCGAGGAGGTGCTCATCGCCGTCGCCAACGTCGCGCAGTCCGGCTACGTGGCGCTGGCGCTGGTCGAGGAGAGCAGCGGGGCGCTGGTGCTCGACCCGCAGTATGTGTGGGGGGCCGCGCTCAGCGCGCCTTTCCGCATTGACGCCTACGCGCCCGGTTTTGAGCAGAGCGTGCTCGTCTCGCGGCGGCCCTTGCTCAGCCATAACCTGCCGGCGGACGGGCGCGTGCTGCCCCAGTACCGCCCGCTGGTCGAGCGCTTCGCCCTGCGCGACTGGGTGCAGGTGCCTCTCACCATCCAGGATCGCTGCATCGGCGAGCTTACCGTCGCCAACCGCGCTGTCGGCGTGCCCTATGACGAAGGCGATGTAGACCTGCTGGCGGCAATCGCCACCCAGGTCGCGGCGATGGTAGACCGGATGCGCCTGGGCACGACCAGCGACCAGGATTTGCACGCCCGCGTGCAGGAACTGAACGCCCTGGGCCGCGTCACCCACGAGCTGAGCAGCACGCTGGACCTGGATCGTATCCTCGACGCCATCCGCCAGGAGGCCCTGCGCTCGACGGATGCCAGCGCCGCGAGCATCGTCCTGCTGGCCGACCGTGACGAATGGGAGCGCCCGGACAGGCCGGTGATCCAGCGGCGCTTTGGCGAGGGGCGCGTGCTGCGCGACCTGGCCCCGATCGAGCGGGCGGCGATCCTCAGCGGTGAAATGGTGACCGTAGACGATTATCAGGGCAGCGCGCTCCAGGCGCGCCCGGCCAGCGCGCGCTCGGCCCTGGCCGTGCCCATCACCTTTGGCGACCAGGTGATCGGCCTGATCCACCTTCACAGCGACCGACCGGAGGTCTTCAGCCAGAGCGTGGCCGGTTTCGCCGTCGTGCTGACCGACCAGGCCACCGTCGCCATCACCAATGCGCGCCGCTACCAGGAGCAGATCGAGGCCAACCGCGCGCTGCGCGTGCGCGCCGAGCGCATGGGCCGCATCTTCGAGTTGGGCGAAATGTTCCGCGCCGGGGCCAGCCTGCAGGAGCTGCTCGAAGAGGTGGCGCACAGCATTCAGGAGACGGTGGGCTTCAACGCCGTGCTGATCAGCGTCGTGGACGAAGGGGGCAGCGTGCTGCGCCGCACGGCTCAGGCCGGGCTGCCGCTGGCCGCCTTTGAGGAACTGCGCCAGACCACACCCCCGCTCGAACAGGCCCACAGCCTGATGCAGGAGAGCTACCGCATCAGCAACAGCTACTTCCTGCCCGCCGAGGGTGCCGGGCAGCTCACCGCCGGGCTGTCCACCTATTCCGTGCTGCAAGAGCGCATGGGCAGCGGCCCGCGCGCCTGGCACCCGGACGACCTGCTGCTCATCCCGCTCAGCGGGTCGGGCGGGCAGTTGCTGGGGCTGATCAGCGTGGACGAGCCGCAGTCGGGCCGCCGGCCCACCTTCGCCACCGTCGAGGCGCTGGAGATCTTCGCCGGGCAGGCCGCCTTCAGCATCGAGAACTACCGCCTGGTCGAGCGCCTGCAGCACGAGGCGGAGGCCACCCGCCGCGAGCGCGACCGCCTGGCCCAGCTTCACCGCGTCGCCAGCAAGATTCAGGCGGCCAAGGACGTTCCGACCCGCCTGCAAGTGGTCGCTGAGGGCATTCACGAGGCGGGCTGGGGCCACGTGGTGATCACGCTGCGCGACGAGCGCCTGGAGCCGACCGCGCTGATCCAGGTGGGCTATGCGCCCGGCGAAGTGGCCCGCTTGCAGAACGAGATCATCCCCGGCGCGGTGTGGCGGCGCTGGATCAACGACCTGCGCTTCTACGATCTGAAGCTGGGCGCGGGCTACTACCTGCGCTACGACCATCCCTGGGTGCGCGCCAACGTGCTGAAGGAGCGCGCCGACGCCGCGCACCCCGTCCCCGCCGACCACTGGCACCCGCTCGATATGCTCTATCTGCCGCTCATCGGCCACGACCAGCAGCGTATTATCGGCATCATCGCTATGGACAGCCCGGCGGATGGGCGCGCCCCGACCGAAGCCTCGCTGCTGCCCTTTGAGCTGTTCGCGTCGCAGGCGGCGGCGGCCATCGAGACGACGCGCCTCACCCAGGAGACGGCCAGCGCCGCCGAGCAGGAGCAGCGCCTCAACGAGGTGATGGAGGCGGTCTCGGCTTCCATCCGCCCGGAGCAGGTGGTCGCGGCTGTGGCGCGCGGCCTGGGGCGGCTGGTGCCCTTCACGCGCATGAGCGTCGCCGTCTACGACGAGACGGCCCGGCACTTCGAGGTCTACCAGGCCGATGTCCTCAGCGGCCCCGCGGTTGACGTGGCGCGCGACGTGCCGCGCGACGCTGCCGGCACAGCGACCTGGGAAGCGTTCCGGCTGGCGACCGCCCACTTCTACCAGCTTGAGCGCGACGAGGCGGCCCGCACGCAGCACACCGACCTGGGCGCGTGGTACGAAAGCGGCGAGCGCAGCACGCTGCTCGTCCCGATGATCTCCGGCGTGCAGGCCATTGGCGTGCTCCATCTGGGCACAGAGCTTGAGAACGCCTTCGGCTTCGAGGAGAACCGCGACCTCATCCAGCGCCTGGCCAACCTGTCGGCGGTGTCGCTGGAGAACGTGCGCCTGTTCGCCAGGGCGCAGGAGCGCGCTACCGCGCTGGACGCGCAGGCGCAGCGCATGGCCCTGCTCAACCGTGTGGCCCTGGCGCTGGCCCAGACGCTCGACCTGGAAAACATTTTCGAGATCGCCCTGCGCGAGACAGCGATCTCGCTCGGCATCGGCGAAGGCGCGGCGCTGCACATGGACGCGGAGCGCGGCCAGGGCGTGGTTATTGTCGAATACCCGCGCGGCGATGCCCCGCCCGAACAGGTCATTGACCTGGCCAGCGATGCGGCGCTGCGCCGCGTGCAGGAGGAGCTGATCCCGCTGGTCGTCGAACGGGCAAACGGCGGCGATCTGTACGAAGCGGCGCAGCAGTGGATGCGCCGCCAGGACGTGCAGCGCTCGCTGCTGGTGCCGCTGGTCGCCGGCGGGCAGGTGATCGGCGTGCTGCGCCTGGACGCGCTGCTGGCAGGGCGCGTCTTCACCGACGAGCAGATCGAGCTGGCCCAGACCATCGCCAGCCAGGCGGCTATTGCCGTGCAGAACGCGGCCTTGTTCGAGCAGACGGTGCTGCGCACGCGCGAACTGGAGACGCTCTTCGAGTCGGCGCAGGCGACGGCGGTCACGCTCGATCTCAACGAAGTGGCTCGCCGCGTGACGATGCAGATGCTCGGCGCGCTGGACGCGGACACCTGCGCGGTCTATTTGTGGGACGACGTGAGCGATACGCTGACTGTGCACGGCGAGATCAGCGCCCGGCCTGCCGGTGGGCCGGGTGAGCAGCCCGGCGATGTGTACAGCCTGGCTCCTTATCCCCTGCGCGCCAGAGCGCTGCGCGAGCGCGAGCTTGTGGTTATCCGCGCCAACCAGGAAGACCTGCCGCCCGGCGAGCGCGACCTGATGGCCCGCCATGCGGCGGCGACGCGGATGCTCATCCCCCTGGTGGTCAACGACATCGCCATCGGCCTGGTCGAAGTCGAGCAGCTTGATCCGATGCGCCGCTTCCCCACTGGCGCGCTGCGCCTGGCCCAGGCATTGGCCAGCCAGGCGGCCATCTCCATCGAGAACGCGCGCCTGCAAACCGAGACGCGGCGCACGGTCGAAGAGTTGTACGTGATCACCGAAATATCGAGCGGGCTGTCGGCGGCGGATACGCTGCAAGACCTGCTGACGGTGATTGACGCGCTGCTGCCCAGCCTGACCGACGCCGAGCACTTGTACGTGGCGCTGTACGACAGCGCCAGCGAGCAGATCAGCTTCCCGCTGGCCACCCTGGTGACTGAGGACCGTCCGCTGGACGAGCCGCCGCGCCCGCTGGGCAACGACGAGTTCTCGACGATCATCCGGCGCAGAGCGCCGCTGCTGCTGGCCGGCGAGACCGCCGAGAGCGCGCGACACAGCCTGGGAATCGAGACGATGATGCCCGACGCACGCTGCTTCCTGGGCGTGCCACTGCTGGTCGGCGACGAAGTGATCGGCGTGCTGGCCGTGCGCGATGACCGCGATCCGCTGACGTTCACGCTCAGCGACGGGCGCACCCTGACCACCATCGGCGCGCAGTTGAGCATCGCCGTGCAGAGCACCCGCCTCTTCCAGCAAACGCTGGAGCTGGCCGAGGAGCTGGAGCAGCGCGTCCGCGAGCGCACCGCCGAGCTGGAACAGGAGCGCCAGCAGCTTGCCACGCTGTACGGCATCACCACCGAGCTGGCCACCAGCCTGGACATGGAGCGCCTGCTCCACCGCGCGCTGGAGATGGTCGCTCGCGCGGTGGGCGCGGTGCAGGGCGCGATTCTGCAGATCAACGCGGAAACCGAGCGGCTGGTCGTCCGCGCGCGCTTCGGCGAGCCGGGCGAGCAGGCGGTCCCCGAAGGCGCAGAGCCGCCCTCGCTGGCGCTGGGCCAGGGCCTGACCGGCTGGGCCGTGCGCCATCGCAAAGCGGTCGTGGTGGACGACGCGCAGAGCGACTCGCGCTGGCTGCAACTAAGCACGGGCGGCGCGGAGCCGCGCGCGGCGCTGGTCGCCCTGATTGAGACCAACGAGGATATTCTGGGCGCGATCGCGCTCTACAGCGACCGGCCCGCCGTCTTCGGCCAGGAGCACCTGCGACTGGTGACGGCGGCAGCGCACCAGGTCGCCAACGCCATGAACAACGCCGAGTTGTACGGGCTGATCCGCGACCAGGCCGACCGGCTGGGCGCGCTGCTGCGCCAGGAACAGGTCGAGGCGACCAAGAGCGCGGCCATCCTGGACTCGGTGGCGGACGGCGTGATGGTCGCCGACGAGCACGGCGAGATCATCGTCTTCAACCAGACGGCGTCGCGCATCCTGGGACTGCCGGTCGAGGTCGTGCTGGGCCGCTCGACGGCAGACGTGGCCGGGCTGTATGGGACCGGGCGCGCGCGCTGGGCCAGCGCCGTGCAGCGCTGGCAGCGCGATCCGGCGAGTTACGAGCCGGGCGAGTACCTGGAAGAGCGCCTGGAACTGGAAGACAAGCGCGTGATCAGCGTGCGCGTGTCGCCGGTCGTCCTGGGCGACCAGTTCCTGGGCACGGTGTCCGTCTTCCGCGACATCACGCGCGAGGTCGAAGTAGACCGGCTCAAGAGCGAGTTCGTGGCGACGGTCTCGCACGAGCTGCGCACGCCCATGACTTCGATCAAGGGCTACGCCGACCTGTTGCTGCTGGGCGCTGCCGGCGACATGGCCCCTCAGCAGCGCGGCTTCCTGGAGACGATCAAGCACAATGCCGACCGCCTGACCAAGCTGGTCAATGACCTGCTTGACATCTCGCGCATTGACCAGGGGCGCGTCGAGATGCGCTTCGGCCCGGTGGACGTGCCCGGCGTGGTCGAGCGGACGGCGGCGCACCTGCGTGGTCGCTGCAAAGATGAGGGGCGGACCATGCAGGTTGTCGCGGACGTGCCCGCCGACCCGTCGTTGACTGTGTGGGGCGACTACGACAAGGTGGCCCAGATTCTGACCAACCTGGCCGACAACGCCTTCAACTACACGCCAGAGGGCGGCACCATCACCCTGGCCGCCCGCCGCGACAGACCAGACGACCCGGTGATTCTCTCCGTGACGGATACCGGCATCGGCATCCCGCCGGAGATCGCCGGGCGCGTCTTCGAGCGATTCTTTCGCGGCGAAGACACGCACGAATTAGTGCTCGATACCCCTGGCACCGGGCTGGGGCTGTCTATCGTGCGCGAGCTGGTGGAGTTTCATCAGGGCCGCATCTGGTTCGACAGCCAGGCCGGACAGGGGACGACGTTCTATGTGATGCTGCCCGCGCACGCGCCAGACAGCGAGGCGCTGGACAGGGCGGCGCAGGCTAGTGGAGAGTGATGGTTGTGCCGATGGCTCGCATACTGATTGCCGAGGACGAACGCGACATCCGCGACTTAATCGAGTTCACGCTGAAGTTCGGCGGCCATGAAGTGATCACGGCGCGCAACGGGGCCGAGGCGGTCGAGCTGGTTCCCCAAAACAAGCCCGATCTCATCCTGCTCGATGTGCGGATGCCGCGTATGACCGGCTATGAGGCGTGCCGTGCGATCAAGGCCCTCGACGGGCTGCAGGACACCCCCATTGTCTTCCTTTCGGCCAAAGGGCAGCAGAACGAGATGGAGTCCGGCATGGAGGCGGGGGCCTACGACTACATCCTCAAGCCATTCGCGCCGGATCATCTGAACGAGCGAGTCAATGCGATCCTGGCGAAATCGAAGAAACCACCAGAACAAAGCTGAGTCTGGTCGTCCGCGAGACACGGCATGAGCGCAATCACCGTCGAAGGCGAGCTGGTACATTATGAGGTGTTGGGGCGTGGCCGCCCGGTCATCCTGTTGCATGGCTGGCTTGGCTCGTGGCGCTATTGGGTGCCGGCCATGCAGCACCTCAGCATGAAGTACCGCGTCTACGCGCTCGACCTGTGGGGCTTTGGCGACTCCGCGCGCAACCCGGCGCGCTATCATTTTGCGGCGCAGGCGAGCCTGGTGACCGAGTTCATGGCTCAGCTTGGCATCGTGAAGGCGGCGCTGGTCGGGCACGACCTGGGCGCGGCGATTGCGGCGCACCTGGCGGTGAAGCATGCCGACCGCGTGCCGCGCCTGCTGACGGTCTGCCCGCCGCTGTTCGAGCTGGTAGAGCATCCCGCTTCACCGGTGCCTGCCGCGCCCCTGCTCGCCCGCCAGCCGCCGTCACCCCCTGGCGATGGCGGGGCGAGTTTGCAGGCGGCGCTGGAACAGACAGCGCGCGCCATCGGCGAAGCGCGGCTGGCCGCCGCCCCGGGCAAACCCTCGCTGAGCGGTGCGGTTCCAGCCTCGCCCGCGAGTGGCTCGTCCGCCGGAGACTCCGCCGCCAGGCGGCCCGCGCCGCGCCCCAACCCGCTCAAGGCGCACCTGGCCACGCACGACCGGCTGGAGCTGCTCAAGCAGTCTGTCGAGGCCGGGCCGGATCAGGACAAGCTGCGTGTTGAGATCGAGAAAACCGACCCGCTGGCCTTCACCGCCAGCCTGGACGCCTTCGACACGGTGGATACGCTGCGCGATCTGCGCACGCTGACCGCGCCCACCGTGCTGGTTTACGGCGACAAGGACTCGCTGTTGCCGGCCCCGGCGAAGAAGAAGCTCGCCGCGCTGACCGGCGGGCGCAGCACGTTCGGCGTGATGTCGCTGGCCGGGACGCGGCACTTCCCCATGCTGGAGGACAGCGCCGCCTTCTCGCGGCTGCTGATGGCATTCCTCGAAGCGCCGGACGTGACTAAAATCGCGCTGAAAGACCAGTGGGTGCGCCGCGTGCGCTGATCCGCTCAGGACGCCCCGTTTTCGCCCGGCGCTGGCGCACTTGAGGGAGTGAGATAGTCTGCCCTTCCCCCACGAGGGGGAAGAGAGAAAAGCGCCCCCGCTAAGCCCGCCCCTCCTTGCGGGGGAAGGGTTTGGGGCGGGGGGCAGTGAGCAATTACCGGCGCCCTTCCGCCGATGCACAACTAGGATGAGCGCCGCCGCTCCTCGGCGATCTCCGCTTCCAGCCGCCTGATCTCCTCTTGCTGGCGGCGCAGGACGCGAAAACGCACAGCCATCGAGGCGATCATCAGCGCCAGGATGAGGGCCATCGCCGCGTAACCCAGCACCATGTACTCTGTGTACTTGCCAAAATCGAAATCCATCGTCTCAATCCTCCCCGCCTGTCACCCGGCCCGGATATTCCGCCATCCGCCCGTCTTTCGGGTCACAGCTCGGACAGCACTTCGAGCTTGCGGCGCATGACGTGCTGGATCAGGTTTTCCAGGCGGATGCGGTGCCAGACCAGCACCACCGTGATCACGGCGAAAGTGAACAGGTTGAAAAACAGTGTGTCGCGGATGCGCCCGGCCACCTCGAAGCTGCCCGTCGGGTCGGCCTGAGTGGGGCCGGCCACCACCGGGTGAATGGTGTCGGGGCGCACGCGGATGATGATGATCGTGAACAGGACGCTGGCGAAGGCGATGATGCCGTACACCGCCGCGAAGCGCTGCCGCCGTTCCGGGTCTTCGATGCCGGAGCGCAGCATCAGGTAGGCGGCGTAGGCCAGCCACATGATGGCCACGCTGGTCAGGCGCGGGTCCCATGTCCACCACGTGTTCCAGATGGGGCGCGCCCAGGTCATGCCGGTGACGATGGTGATCGCCGCCATGCCCAGCCCCACCTCGACATTGGCCAGCCCGAAAGTATCCCAGCGCGGGTTGCGCGTGCGCAGGTAGGCGATCCCGGCGACGACCGCTGCCCCGAAAGCGATGAACGACCCCAGGAACGATCCCAGGTGCACGTAGAAGATGCGCTGCGCGGCGCCCTGCTGGCGTTCCGGCCCCACCCAGAACAGGGCCAGGTAGAGGCCGATGACGAACAGCACAACGGCGGCGATGGTCAGCCCGCGCAGCAGGCGGGTGCGTGAGTCTGAATAGGTCATACGATGCTATGCTCCTCGGCGAATAACGGGCAGCTCTCAGCTTTCAGCGGTCAGCGAACTGCGGTCAGCTTTCAGCGGTCGGCGAGCTGTGGAAGGTGGCTGGCTCGCGCTGATAGCTGATCGCTAATGGCTGATCGCTGCTCATTCCTCTACCACGTAATCGAACAGGCCGTAGCCCGCCGCCAGGAAGATCGCGTCGGCCACGACCAGCAGTTGTATCCAGGGGAACCAGTCATCGCGCGGCAGCCCTTCCAGGATGGCGACGCTGGCCCGCACGGCGCTGATCAGCACCGGCAGCACGACCGGCATCAGGATGATCGGCAGCATGGCTTCGCGGGCGCGGGCGTGCACGCTCATGCTGGAGAGCAGCGTCCCCGCCGTCGTGAAGCCGACGGTGCCCAGCACCATCACGACGATCAGCAGCGGCTTGAGCAGTGTCACGTTGAACAGGACGGTCAGCAGCGCCAGCAGCACCAGGGCGATGACCAGCACGAAGAGCAGGTTGCCGATCATCTTGCCGAAGAACAGCGCGCTGCGATCAATGGGCGTCAGCAACAGCGCGTCCAGGCTGCCGCGATCCTTCTCGGCGGCCAGGCTGCGGCCCAGGCCGATCAGCCCGGCGAAGACAATCGTCACCCACAGCACGCCGGCGACGGTCGTCTGGCGCGCCTCTTTGTCCAGCTCCAGGGCCAGGCTGAAGACCATCACCGTCATGAAGGTGAACAGCACCATGCTGTTGATCAGCTCGCGGCTGCGCATCTCGGCGCGCAGGTCTTTCCAGGCCACCGCGCCCACTGCCCGCCAGAACGGGGTCAGCGGGCGGTGCCTGCGCCCGGCGCGGCGGGCGGGACGGGCGATGGCGCCTTCTGCTGCGCTGACGGCGTGCGTCGTCGGTTCGGGATTGGCGCTCATCGGGTCGTCGCCGCTCCTGTCGTGTCGGCATAAAGTGCGGGCAGCGCGTCCGGGTTCACGTCCCGGCAGGGCGCGTCGAAGGCGATCTTACCCCGGCTGAGGATGGCGATGCGGTCGGCCAGCGCGTGCCCGCGCCGCAGATCGTGAGTGGTCATGATCACGGTGCGCCCGCCGATGGCTACTTCGCGCAGCAGCTCGTCGAGCAGGGCCGCCGCGTCCTGATCCAGCCCGGTGTACGGCTCGTCGAGCAGCAGCACCGCCGGATCGTGCAGGATGGCGCGGGCAATCGCCAGGCGCTGCTGCATCCCCCTGCTGTACGTCGCCACCACGTCGCGGGCGCGGCGAGCCAGCCCCACGCGGCGCAGCACCGTGTCCACGCGCTCGCGGCGCGCCTCACGCGGCAGATTGTACATCCGCGCGAAGAAGAGCAGGTTCTCCTCGGCGGTCAGCGTATCGTAGAGCAGCGGCAGATGGCTGACCACGCCAAGCTGCGCCCGCACGAATTCTGCTTCGTCGGGCAGCTCCCAGCCGCCGATGCGCACCGTGCCGCTCGTCGGGCGGGCCAGCGCCCCCAGGATGCGCAGCAACGTCGTCTTGCCGGAGCCGTTCGGCCCCAGCAATGTCAGAAACTCCCCGCGCGGCACGTCCAGGTCCAGCCCGCGCAGCACGGGGTTGAGGCCAAACGTCTTGGTCAGCGCGCGGACTTCGATCGTCCGTTCGGCAGCGGACATGCGCTACTTGTCCTCGCCCATCAACGGCAGCAGCCGCTGCATCAGCAGGGCGCGGCGCTCCCGGTACACGTCGCCGTCCAGGTCGCCCGACTCGAAGGCATCATCGAGGGCGGCGACCGCAGCCAGCAGCGCGCTCTTGTCCGCGTCGGCTGGCGGTGCCTGCCACCCGTCGGCATCGGCCTGGAGCGCGGGCAGCACGCCGGCCAGGGTGCGGCGCTGGCGCAGCCACAACAGGCCCGCCGCGCCAATGATCAGCACGCCCGCCACAGCCAGGAGCAGCGGCACGGCATTCGTGTCGCTGCCGCCGGACGCGGGCGAGGTGGCCATCACGCTGGCGGTGCGCGTCGGGCGGCCCACCAGCTCGAAGACCAGGCGCTCGTCGGCGGCCAGCGACTTGGTCAGCGGGTGTTCTTTGACCAGCGAGAAGTCCTTGTCCGGGTCTATCTTCTCGTCGGGGGCCAGCTCGGTCACGCGGACGCCGCCCGCCGAGACGCGATAGCGCCATGCGCCCGCCTCGTCAATCTGCTCGCTGCTCAGCGTGACGGTGTCGTTGGGCAGCAGCACTGCCCCGTCCACGACCGGGTAGCCGAAAGCCTGGTCAATCACCGCGCCGTCTTCGTAGGGCAGGTAGTAGGCCACGGTGACGGTGTGTACCTGGCCAGGGCGCAGCGGCCACGTGTCGCGCACTACGGGCACCCCGTCCACCACTTCCACGGTATAGCGCTGGCTGTCTTCAGCCTGCATGGGCTGGATGCCGAAAGCCGCTGGGGGCAGATCAATCTCCACCGACACGTACCAGTTATTCGGCCCGGCGGTCTCGTCCAGCGTCACAATGCGGTCGCCGGTGTTGGCCAGCTCCAGGCGCAGCCACACTTCCAGGCCAAACTGCTCAATCGGCGCGTAGTTGATCAGCATTTGCGCCCAGGTGATGGCGATGGTCGAGGTGTCGGTCGTGCGCTCGTAGACGGTGATGTCCTGGGTGACCGTCTCCTCGTCGCCGTTGATCGCCGGAACCTGCGCGCCCTGGGCGACGCCGTCGTAGGTCACCTGCACCAGGTAGATGTTGCCCACCGCGCGGGCGACGTCCTCAAAGGTGAACGCGCCGCCTTCGGCGGACTCGCTCTCATAGATGCCGGCCAGGTTGCCGTGCACGTCCAGCGCATAAAGCTGCATGGGCAGCCCCGCCGGAATCACCTCGCCGCCCGCGGTGCCCTGCACCAGTCGGCCCTGGACGGTCAGCGTGGCCTCCTGCTCCAGCGTAGGGAGCGCCTCGGCGGTGGCTTCGCCGGTCTCCGCCTCTGCCGCCGCGCCCATCATGTTCGCCGGGTCGAACTCCAGGATGAAGGTGATCAGCCCGTCAATTTCTTCAGCGGTCAGCGTCTCGCCGTAATTCTTGGGCATGACGTCCTGATAGCCCTCGACGACGAACGCGCCCGGCTCGACGATGGACTGCCGTATGTAGTCCTGCGCGGACAGGCCGGCGACGACTGTCGGGGCGCGATCGCGCATGGCGGTCAGCGATGGCCCCACGCCCTCTGCCGCGCCGTGACACGCGGCGCACTCGCGCATGTACACCTGAAAGCCCAGGTCGTAGTCGGCAGCAGGCACGTCAGCGCCGCCCGAAGCGTCTTCCGGCTCCGCCGCTTCTGGCGAGCCAGTCGCCAGGGCGGTGGCTTCGTCGGGCGTGGGCGGGGTGGTGGGCGAGGGTGTATTCGTCGGCGGCCGGGTAGGCTGCGCAGCAATTTCCTGCTCGCGGATGATCTTTGGCTCGCCCGACGTGTTAATGCCGCAGGCGCTCAGCAACACCAGCAGAGCGGCGGCGAGAATGATCCAGCGGAGATGGATAACGACACGATAGCTCATAGCAGTTCCTGAATTCCATTGCACGCAACAAGCGAAGATTTTGGCCGGATTCGTTCACCCTGCACGTTTGGCCTTGGCCTGGCGCGCCTTGCGCGTCGCCGCGACTGCGGCCTCAACGCGCGCTTGCTGGCTGGAGGCTTCCGCTTCCAGCTCGTCAATGCGCATGAGGATGGCGACCGCCAGGCGGATCAGATGGATGCGCTGAGCGGCGTAGGCTGTGTCGGTCAGCTTGTCCATGTCATAGTCGAAGTCGAGGTCGCGGATGGCGCGCAGCACGCGGCCCTTCTCGGCGTACAATGTTTCCAGGGCTTGCCGCTGGCGCGCGGGCAGCGCGCGCCCTTCTATACCACTGGACGGCGTCTCTTCGCGTTCCAGCAGCGGCAGCAGCACAAAGAGGCCCAGCGTTCCGGTGAGCAGGACGGCCAGGATGGTAGCTTCTAGGGACATGCGTCACAACTTTGCTGTAGGGGACGCCGCGCGGCGCCCCGCCCGAACCAACCGGTGCATCTCAGGCTGTTGGGCTGGCGAACTCCCCAACCGCTGATCTCTGTAGAGGCGCTGCTCTGCTGCGCCCCGGTTGACCTCACCCCCAGCCTCGCTGCGCTCCGGCCTGCCCCTTCTCTGTGAACGGAGAGGGGGCGGCGAGGCCCGCGTCAGTGGGCCGAGCGGGGGTGAGGTCCCTGGGGGCGTATAGCAATACGCCCCCACGAGATCATGCCGCCAACAGGATTATCCTGAATGCACCCCTTACTCCCCGCGCTCGCCAGATCAGCTTTCCAGCGCGCGCTCAATCGCGTTGCGCAGATCGCGCTCGTTCGGCACCGAGAGCAGGTGTCGGACGATCTCGCCCTGCGTGTTGATCACGAACGTTTCCGGGATGCCGGTGATGCGATAAGCCTTTTCCATGCGCCCGCCCTGATCCGGCGCATTCGGATAGGTGACCTGGTACTCGACTAGGTAGTCGAGCGCTTCCTTGAGCGGGTCTTCGGTGTTGATGCCCAGGAAGATCACGCCCTGGTCGCGGTAGTCATTCCACACCCGCTCCAGCATGGGCGCTTCCTTCTGGCAGGGCACGCAGTAGCTGGCCCAGAAATTGACCACGACGGCCTTGCCGTGCAAGCCAGCCAGCGAGACGCTCTCGCCGCTCATGGCCATCTGGTCGAACTCATACATCGTCACGGCGAAGCTGGGCGCAGGGCCTTCGGTCGGCGTGGCCCGGCCACGCTGCCAGAGCGCGTAGCCGATCACGATCAGCAGAGCCACAGTGACCAGGCCGGCCACGACGGTGAACATCGAGAAACGCTGCTTGACTTGCTGTGGCCGGGCCTCTTTGCCTTCGCCGGCGATCTGCGCCAGCCAGTCTGGCAGGTCCGTTGGTTCCAGCGGCTGAGGTATCTGGTTGTCGGTCATGGATCAAGCCCCTCCAATTCGCGCTGCAATCGTTCGAGCAGCGCCGGATCGAGGTCGTCGGGCACAGGGCGGCCTTGCAGCCGCTCGCCCGACCGGCGCACTACCTGGCCGGCCCTCTGTCCGCGCCGCCGCAGGTTACGCACTTGCACGCCACCCACGATGGCGATCAGCGCTACGATGACGATGGGCACACCAAAAGCGATGGCGCGGTCCGTCTTGTTGCGCGGGAGCGAGGCGACATCGGCGCCGTAGCGCTCGACGAAGTAGTCTATGATCTCGTCCTGCGTGCGCCCCTCGCCGAGCTGCCGCGCGATCTCCTGACGCCACTGGCGGCAGGCGATGCTCTCGCACTCGTCCAGCGGGATGCCCTCGCACACATCGCAGTACATCTTGCGGGCGATGGCGTTCACGTCGTCGAGCGTCACGCCCGGCGGCAGCTCGAAGTCGCTGCCCTGGGCTGCCGCGCCCCCGGCGGAAAAGCCTCCCACCAGGGCCAGGGCCAGCAGCGCCAGCAGGGCGATCCAGGGGCGGAGCGTGCGTCCGCCTTCGCTCCCTATCCCTGGCCCTTCCCCCACGAGGCGGGAAGGGAGAAAGGCGCGCAGGCTAAGCCCCTCCCTCCTTGTGGGGGAGGGGTTTGGGGTGTGGGGAACCAATGTGTCAAAAGGCCGTTCACGGTGTGTCATGGTCAGTCCCCTCCCGCGCTGACGCTGCGCGCGCCCGCCGGGGCGGTCATCCGTTGCATTGCGCGCTCCGGCTGGCGCGATGGCCACAACGCCACCAGCGTGCCCAGAATGAGCACCACGCCACCCAGCCAGACGAAGCTGATCAGCGGGTTGTAGTAGACGCGGAAGGTGACACGATTGCCTTCCCAGTGCTCGATGCGGGCGTAGAAGTCGGCGGCCAGCGTGCTATGGGTGCCGGGGATGCTCATATTGGTGGTGGGCGAGAGCCGGCCGGTCATCGGGTCGCGCGTGAAGAACACGTCGCGGCGGGGCCGGATGTGCCCCACGATCTTGCCGTCCTTGAACACCGTGGCGCGGGCGATGATCATCGTCCGCCCGTCTTCGGCCTGCGCTTCATAAAGCCCGTTGTACTGAAGCTCATAGCTGTGCAGCGCCAGGCGTTCGCCCACGTCCAGCGTCTGCGTCGTCACGTCCTGAAAGGCCGTGCTGCCGATCACGCCGATGCCCAGCACGACCATGCCCAGGTGAATGAAGTAACCGCCATAGCGCCGCCGGTCGCGGGCGATGAGCGTGGAAAAAGCGCGCCAGTAGTTCTCGCCGCGCCCGTGTCGCGCCCACACACCCTTCCAGATTTCGGTCAGCGTGGCGAGGCCGGCAAAGGTGACCAGCCCGTAGCCGCCCACCGCCCACAGGTCATCGGTGCCGGTAGCGAAGAGCACCCCCATCAGGGTCACCGCCAGCGCCAGCGGCACGATCAGCGCGCGCCCCAGGCGCTGCGCCGTCGTGCGACGCCACGCCGCCAGCGGCGCCACGCCCATCAACAGGTAGATGCCCACCAGGAACCAGCGCGTCACCGGCGGATAGTAGTCCGGCCCCAGGTTGATCACCGTGCTGCGCAAGCCCAAGTCCGCCAGGATGGTCGTGATCGCCTCGGCCCACGATCCCCACAGCACGACGATGGTCAGCCCCAGAAACAGCCAGTTGTTGAGCAGGAACATGCTCTCGCGGCTGAACAGCGAGTCGATCTCGTCGGAGCCACGCAGGTCGCCGTGCTGTTGCCGCCAGGCGAGCAGGCCCACGCTGCTGACCATCGCCAGGCCGAGGAAGGCGAACATCGGGCGGCCAATCTCGGATTCGGCGAAAGCGTGCACGCTGCTGACCACGCCGCTGCGCGTGGCAAAGGTGCCGAGCACCACCAGCAGGAACGTCAGGATGATGAGCAGCATATTCCAGAACTTGAGCATCCCGCGCTTTTCCTGCACGACGGCGCTGTGCAGGAAGGCGGTGCCAGTCAGCCAGGGGAGCAGAGCGGCGTTTTCCACCGGGTCCCAGCCCCAGTAACCGCCCCAGCCGAGCACGTCATAGGCCCAGCGCCCGCCCAGCAGCAGCCCCAGGCTGAGGAACAGCCAGGCGATCAGCGCCCAACGCCGCGTGGCGTGCAGCCAGCCAGAGCCAAGCTGCCCGGTCACCAGGGCGGCGAAGGCGAAGGCAAAGGGGATGACGAAACCCACGAAACCCAGGTAGAGCAGGGGGGGATGAATGACCATCCCCAGGTGGCGCAGCACCGGGTTCAGCCCTTGCCCGTCCGCCGCATGGTAGAGGCCCGTGCTGCCAGCCGGCTCGAACAATGACGGTTTGACCGCACCATCGGGCATGGCCCAGTAGCGCTCGAAGGGATTCTCAATGAAGTTGTTGAGAATGAGGAAGAAACCGAGCGTAGCCATCGTCACCACAATGACGTAGGGCATCAGGCGACGCTCGGACTGCCAGTTGAGCAGCAGCGCGGCGAAGGCGAAGCCGCTCATCAGCCACGACCAGAACAACAGCGATCCCGCCTGGCTGCCCCACAGCCCGGTGACCAGGTAGAAGCCCGGCGTGTCGTGGCTCGATGTCTGCCAGACGTAGGCGATGCTGAACTCGTGGTTGAGCATCGCGTAGATCAACAGCAGATTCGCCGCCGACAGCAGCGGAAAAGTCATCAGCGCAGCGTTGCGGGCGCTGACCACCCAGCGGTCGCGGCGCAGATGCGCCCCGGCCAGGGCCGCGACCAGTGCATAGACCGCGGCCAGAAACGCCAATCCAGTGGTAATGATGCCGATTTCAGCGATCATGGCGTTCCACTCCCAATTCCTGATACCAACCACACAGTAAATCCAAGCGACACTCTCTCCCCAACACAGTGCCGTGCCGGCACCTGCCTGGCCCAATACAGACGCGCAGGCAGCAGGCGCCCCTGAGCCACTGCCGCAGGCTCCCCCCTCTGGGAACCAGTCCGCACAGTCTGCCGCGCTCGCTGCCTGGATCGCACACTTGACCGATGTCTGCAAAAACCAGCATATAATACGCCATAAGCTGCCCGACCCGCCACATTTTGGCGCAAGAAAATGCGCGCAAAGGTGATCAGCAACTCGCCGGACGCAAGACCCCCAGCCCCGCTCCGCTCGGCTGACCCCTCTTCACTCGAATGGAGAGGGAGCGGCGAGGCGCGTCAACGTCGAGCGGGGATGAGGTCAGCCAGGGCGCAGCAGAACAGCGCCCCGCCCTGACAGGTCTTGCGCGCACTCGCGCAAGAGCGATCATATCTGGCCGGCAGCCGTAGTCATCATAACACATTCTTGGTGTGGTGTATTTGATTATAGTCAAATTGGCGGAGATTTCCTCAACTGCGGCGCAGGCGGGTGCGCCCCAAGGGGGTCAGCGACTCGCCGGGCGCGGGGCCTTGGCCTCATCCCCAGCCCTGCCCTGGCCGCCTGGCAGGTCTTGCGCGCATCCGCGCGGATGCGCGCACGGCAGACTGCGAAAGTCTGGCGCAGCGCCCGGCCCCCCATCCCCGGCCCTTCCCACAGGGGGGAGGGAGAAGAGCGCAGACCCTAAGCCTCTCTCTCCTTGTGGGGGAGGAATAGCACACAACGACTGGCGAACTTCCGCCAACGCGCACCAGCGGCACAGCAAGCCACCAGGCTTCCGAAGTTTGGCAATCTTCGGGAGTCTCTCTCAGCGCCCCTCGCGCTACAGATCGCGCAGCATGTCCAGCGAGAAATCGTGCAACGAGCTTAGCACCAGGCTCGCCTGGCTCAGCACGTCATCGCTGGCCGGGTGATCGCGCGCAGGCACGGCGATCACTTTGACGCCCGCCGCCACGCCGGACAGGATGCCGTTGGTCGAATCCTCGATCACCGCTGTGCGTTCCACCGGGACGCCCATCCGCGCGGTGATGGCCAGGTAGATATCCGGGGCGGGCTTGCCGCGCGGCATGTCGTCGGTGGAGAGCATCGGGTCGAAGATGCCGTCCCAGCCCGCGCTCTCAAGCGCCGCGTGGATCAGGCGATAGGGCGAGCCAGAGGCCAGCCCCAGCGGGTAGCGCCCGCGCAGCAGAGTGAGAATCTCATTGGCGCCGGGCATCAGCGGCACCTCGCGGCGATAGAGGGCAACCAGTTCGTCCAGCACGCGCTCGATGATCTCTTCAGTGGGCGTGCCGTCGTCCAGCTTGGTCTGAATCTGCCTGGCCCATGCCTGGGTGCTGCTACCCATCACTTCCCGCTGGTCCGCATCAGTCCAGCGCAGGCGCTCGGCTCCGAAGGCGGCGATGCGCGCCTGCTGCCACAACGGCTCCGAATCCACGAGCAGCCCGTCCATGTCAAATACAACAGCTTCGATCATCAATCCCGTCCTGACAGATGTTGGCTAACGGTAGCTGTTCATGATGTCGCGCAGGGCGCGCGCCGCCGCCGCCGGATCGTCGGCGAAGATGACGGCGCGCGAGGCGTTGACGATCATGCCGCGCCCCTGGCTGTTCATGCCGGCGAGCATAGCCTGCTCGATGTCCCCGCCCTGCGTGCCGATACCGGGCACGAGCAGGGTCATCTCGCCCGCCAGCGCGCGGATGCGGCGCAGCTCGTCGGGGTATGTCGCGCCGGCGACCAGCATACAGTTGCCGCGCGCGTTCCACTGCCGCGTGACGTGCTCGGCCACGATCCACCACAGCGGCTGGCCGTTCACGGCCAGGTCCTGAAACTCGCCGGCGCCGGGGTTGGACGTGCGGCAGAGCAGGATGCAGGCTTTGTCTTCGCGGGCCAGGAAGGGGGCCAGCGCCTCGCCGCCCAGGTAGGGGTTGAGCGTCACGGCGTCGAAGCCCAGATGATCGAAGATGGCCGTCACATAACCGCGATTGGTCGAGCCGATGTCGGCGCGCTTGGCGTCGCAGATGGTCAGGATGTCCGGGTGGCGCTCGCGCAGGTAGGCCTGCGTCGCTTCCAGGGCGCGCAGGCCTTCGAGACCGCGCGCTTCATAGAAGGCGATGTTCGGCTTGTAGGCGCTGACGTAGGTATGGGTCTGCTCGATGATCCAGCGATTGAAGGCGAACTGGGGCAGTTCCTCGCCCTTGAAGCGCCCCGGCAGGCGGTCGTAGTCGCTATCCAGCCCCACGCACAGCAGCGAGTCCACGCGCCCGGCGCGGCGGTCGTATTTCTCAATCACGCTGTTCATCGCGCTTCTCCTCCCGATTCACCGTGCGCCCCGGCCCAGCCGTGCGGATCGCGCAGCCACGCTTCGAGGATGGCCCGCTCGCCCGCCCCAAATAAGCCCCGGCGCGACGCCTCCAGGACGATGGTCCCAAACGGGGCCAGCGGGTGCAGACGCACCCCTGCCTGCTCGAAAGCGCGCCCCGCTTCAGGGAAACCGTAGGTAGTGATACACAGGCAGTGCTCGACGGTCGCCCCGGCCTCGCGCAACGCTTCGACTCCGGCCAGGCTGCTGCTGCCGGTGGTCACCAGGTCTTCAATCAGCAGCACACGCCTGCCGCTCACCTCACCGCCCTCAATGCGGCTGCGCGTGCCGTGCTCTTTGGCCTGCTTGCGCACGAAGACCGACGGCATTTCCAGCGTGTAGGCCAGGGCCGCGCTGTGCGGAATGCCCGCCGCCTCGATGCCGGCGATGGTGTCGAAGGCCAGCGCGTCCTCGACAATCGCCCGGCGGAAGCCCTCGATCACCACCCGCCACTGGGCGGGCCAGAAGGGCAGCCGCCGGTTGTCCACGTAGACCGGCGAGACGATGCCCGACTTGAAGGTGATCGGCGCACGCGGGGTGAAGACCACCGCCTGACAATCCAGCAGCGCACGGGCGACCTCGGCCCCCAGCGCGTTCGTGAGACTCATCGTTCCCCCTCATCAGCAAGCAGCGCACTCGCCAGCGGACCCCGGTAGACGAGCGCCGTCCAATACTGCATGGCCGTGATGCCCAGCCCGGCGAAGGCGCGCAGCGTGGCGCCGTCCTGCACGCCGCCGCAGCCGATCACGTCCACCGGGTAGCTGTGCGCGGCGCGCTCGGCCATCAGCAGCGCGGCCACCTCGACAGCGCGGGCATGCAGCCGCCCACCGCCGACGCCCGCCAGCACCGCCGGATCGTCTGGCGTGGGCAGGGGCAGCGTGTTCGTCGCCACGACCGCGGCCACGCCCGTCTCGGCGAAGACGCGCAGCAGGGCGCGATATTGCTCGTCGCCCAGGTCCGGCCCCACTTTAACCCACAGCGGGGGGATTCGTCCAGTGGGCGAGGATGCGTTCCGCTCGCGCAGCAGGGCCAGCGCCGCCGCGCACAGGGCGCGCGCCTCGTCCGCCGTCTGGTGACCGCGCGGGTCGTCCTCGGTATTGGGGCAGCTCAGGTTGAGCGTGAACCAGGTGGGGAAGACGCCCGCCGCCACAAACGCCCCCAGCGACTCCAGAACCTCGTCCGTTTGCTGGGCGAGGTCGGTCACGCCGGGGCTGACGGCGATGTTGATCCCATACTGGCGCGGCAGCAGCGCGCGCCGCGCGCCCAGAAAGGCCGCTGCCGCCCGCGCGCCGGGGTTGCGCAGGCCGATGCGGTTCTGGGTGGAGCAGGTCACCACGTCACGCCAGGTGACGGTGCCGGGGTTGCCGGGGCGCGGCCAGCGTGTGAACGAGCCGAATTCGACCAGCCCCACCAGCGGCGGCAGGCAGCGCCAGCCGGGGATGATGTTCCGCCCGGCAGCGACCGCGGCCAGCGCCTCTTCCTCAGAGGCGAAGCCGTCCCCCTTGACCAGCCCGGCAGCCAGGATCAGCGGAGATTCCAGCGTCGTCCCGCCCACGTTGACCGCGACTGGCGGCTGGATCACCCCGCGCAGCGCGCCCAGCAGCGGCAGCAGCCACGTCTGCCCGTCGGCGCGACGCAGCCAGGCGTGCATCTGCTGGTGCGCCTGTTGAGCGGACATGCGGAAGATCAGCGGGCGGGCCAGGTGGCGGTAACCCGCGTCATACAGGCGCAGCAGCGCCGTGCGCGCTCCTTTGCGGATCATGATCTCTCCCCAAACAAGCCCCGCCCGGAGCCGGGGGCGGCCAGCACGCGCTCGCCGTCGAAGACGGTCTGCCCGCGCACGACCACGCGGCGCACCTGTCCCATGACGCGCATTCCCTCGAACGGCGACCAGCCGCAGGCCGTGTGCAGGCGCTCGCAGGCGATGACATACGATGCGTTGAGGTCTACGACGGTGTACGTCTCCGGCGGCGGCAGCACGCCGAAGATGCGCTGTGCGTTGGTCGCCAGCAGCGCGATCAGCCGCTCGGCAGTCAGCCGCCCGGCGCGCAGCGCCGTGACCAGCAGCGGCAGAGTTGTCTCCAGGCCGGGCACGCCGAACGGCGGCGGATCGCCGTCCTTCTCGGCCAGCGTGTGCGGCGCGTGGTCGGACTCGATCACGTCCACCGTGCCATCGGTGACCGCATCCCACAAGGCAGCGCGATCGGCCTCAGTCTTCAATTCCGGCTTCATGCGCCCCAGCGCGCCCAGCGTCTGCACGTCGCGCTCGGTCAGGTAAAGGTGATGCGGCGTGACGCCGATGCTCACCGGCAACCCGTCCGCTTTGGCGGCGCGCAGCAGGGCGATCTCCTCGGCGGTGCTGATGTGGCAGAAATGGGTGTGCCTGCCGGTGAGGCGCACCAGGGCCAGGATGTCGGCCACCGTCTCCCCTTCGGCGTGCACGGCGATGACCTTGCCCGCCGGCCAGGCGCGGAAGTGCGCCGCGCGCGCCGCCTGATCGTCCAGCAGCAGGGTGCCGGTCGTGGCGTTGTTGTAGATTTTCAGCCCGCACACGCGCCCGGCGACGGCGGGATAGATCGCGGTGTTATCGGCCTGGCTGGCCCCGAAATACACGCCCCAGTCGCAGCGCGCGCCCGCGCCGATGGCCTCCAGCTTGCGCGCCAGAGCCGGCTGGTCAATGGTGGGGGGCGGCGTGTTGGGCATATCCAGCACAGCCCAGTAGCCCCCGGCCAGCGCCGCCGCCGTCTCGCTGGCGAACGTGCCCTTGTGCACCCAGTCGAGATCGCGCAGGTGCACGTGCGGATCGATCATGCCGGGGATGATCAGCGGTGAAGTCCTGCCGCGTTCGCCTAAACCCATAAGCCTCCCAACACTTTCGCCAGCAACGCCATGCGCACGAACATACCGTTCTCCATCTGCCGGAAGTATACCGCGCGTTTGTCGGCATCGAGCGCATCGTGATCGTCGGGCGTGCCCATCTCGTTCTTGCGCGGCAGCGGATGCATGAGGATGACATCTGACTTGGCGCGGGCCAGCACCGCCGGCGTCATGATGAAGCGGTCTTTGATGGCCTCGTACTCGGCGCGATCGGCGAAGCGCTCTTCCTGCACGCGCGTCCAGTAGATCACGTCCGTCTCGGCCAGCACATCGTCAATATGGTCCGTGCGGCGGACGCGGATGCCCTTCGACTCGACGAAGCGCACGATCTCCTCAGGCATGGGCAGCGACTCCGGCCCGACCAGATTGAGCGTGGTGTCCTGCGCCTCGTAGCGGGCGATCAGCTTGGCCAGCGAGTGGACGGTGCGCCCGTGCTTCAGGTCGCCAACCAGGGAGATATTCAGCCCGTCGAGCGCGTGTTTGGCGTCGAAGATGGTGAAGCTGTCGAGCAGCGCCTGAGAAGGGTGCTCGCCGATGCCGTCGCCGCCGCTGATGATCACCGGGCGGCGCGAAATCTGCTCGGCCAGGCGATCCAGGTAGTAAGCGGCCTCGTAGGACGAGCCAACATCCGGGTGGCGCAGGACGATCACGTCGGCGTAGCAGCCCACCGCGCGCACCGTGTCGGCCAGGTTCTCGCCCTTGTAGATGGACGAGAAGCGCACCCCGTTGCTGGCGGCGACCACTTCGCCACCCAGCCGGCGCATGGCCGCCTGGAAAGACAGGTCGGTGCGCGTGCTGGCCTCGTAGAACAGCGTGGCCATCATCTTGCCCGCCGTCAGCGCCAGCAGCCCGCGATCCTGCTGCTTGATGCGGCGGCGGATCGAGGCCGCCGCGTCGAAGAGGATTTGCAGGTCGTGGCGGTCGAACTGATCTACGGAGATGATGTGCTTTTCTGCGAAGTTGCCGTCAATCTTGGGCGGGCTATAGAGCGTCAGGAAGCGACGCGACGGGCGTAGATCGTTGGTGATAAAGTCGTCTGACATCGTGGCCTCCGCAGCACGCACAAAAAAAGACCACCGAACGGTGGTCTTAATGGTCACAAACGACGGGTACGGCCAGTGAAGAGTCGCCGCCCGCGCCCGACAGGCGCGGTACAGGCAGCAGGCAAAAAGCCTTCATTCCCGGCAGCATCTCCGTCCTCACAGAACAGGCGGCTCGCTTCCTGCGGCAGAGGCGCGCAGCGCCCGCCAGCCCGGTCGCCAAGCCCGGCAGATTTTTACCAGGAATGGGCAGTGGCGTCAAGGGCAAAATGACCGCTGGCGCACATGAGCGAGGTTCCGCCGACCGCCGTGCGCTGCCGCCCTTCATCCCGATCCCGTTGGCGAGCGAAGCGCGCGCCGGTTTCGCAGGGGCGCTGCTCCGCTATGATCCCGCAGGGGCGTATTGCGCCAGCAACCCCCCTCGTGAGGGAGAAGTCAGGGGTCAATCAGGCTCAGTCGCGCGCTCATCCTCGCTCTGAGGCCATCGGAATGTGCGCGACGAATTCCGCCCACTCCCGGTGACGCCGGGACAGCACCGCGTAGCGCTCAGCCAGCGCCGGGTCTGGCGCCACTTCGTGCGTGGCGAAGGGCAGGCGGCGCAGAAAAGCCGCGACCGTGTCAGCCTCGCCCGCCGCCACAGCCCCCAGAGTCACCGCACCTATCGCCGACACATCGGAGAAGTCGCGGAACAAGGCCGTCGCTTCGAAGGCGCTGGCGAAAATGCGCCGCATGATCTGGCTCTTGGACACGCCCCCCGTGATGAGCACCTGGCGCTGCGGGGTTGCGCTACCGCTCAGAAGAGCGTCCGCGCAGCGCTTCACGCCAAAGACGACGCCTTCCATGACCGCCGCCGTCAGCAAGGCCCGATCCGTTGAGCTTGACATGAACAGGAACGTGCCGAGCGAATCGTCGCGGATGTCCGGCGTGCCGGTGCCCTGAAGATACGGGATGAACAGCGGCCCATCCGCCGTGCCCAGCCGGTCGCTGGCCAACTCGTCCAGATCGCCATAGGTCAGGTGCCCGCCGAGCAGAGAACGCCACCACTCCAATGACAGCCCGGCGCTCGGCAGCGCGCCCATCGCAAATGTCTTCCCGTCAATGCCCAGCTCGAACAGGTAGCGGACGCCGCGTTCAGGGACATAGGGGGCCGGTTGCTCCTGGATCAGGATGACCTGCGCTGCCGTGCCCGCATTGATCAGCAGTGTGTCGGGAGACTCAAGCCCGCTGCCGATCACGGCGCAGGCCACGTCGCCCGCCCCCACCGCCACTGGCGTGCCTGCCCGCAGTCCCAGGTCCGCAGCGGCCTGCTCGGTGAGAAAACCGGTGAGAGTCGTGGACTCCTGGGGTTGAGGCAGCAGGCTCTCCGCGATGTTCAGCCGCGCCAGCAGGTCGGCGTCCCACTGCCTGGCTCCGAAATCCCAGAGCAGGCTGCCAGACGCATCTGAGAAATCGGTAGCCATCTCGCCGGTCATCCTCAGGCGCAGATAGTCTTTGGAGAACAGCACGTGGCGCGTGGCGGCATAGGCTTCCGGGTAGTTATCCCTCAGCCACAGCAGCTTGGGCGCGCTGGGGGCGGCGATCGAGGGATTCCACAGGGTGACGCCTTCCAGAGAGCCGATTGCCTTCGCCTGTGGCAGCGCGCGCGTGTCCGCCCACACCAGGCAGTGATACGCCGGAGAGCCATCAGCCCTGAGCGGCACAATGGAGTGCATGTGCCCAGAAAGGCCGATGCTGCGCACAGCCGCGGGTGAAAGTTGAAGGCGCTCGATGAGCTGGCGGGTGAGCCTGCTCAGGAGTGGCCACCACTGGAGCGGGTCCTGTTCAAGAGCGCCCGGCCCGCTCTTGATATTGTGGATGGGTGCCTGGACGGACCCCAGCACCGACGTCCGCTCCAAGTCCACTGCCAGGACTTTTAGCTGCTGAGTTCCCAGATCGATCCCGATGGCCAGGGGAGCCGACATGCCCGCGCCTCCTTCTTTGGGTGCTGCCATACCACGATACCAGCCGGACAGGGCGGCTTGTCAAGGCGCGGCTATGCCTGATCGGGAGAAACGTCTGCCGGAGCCAGGCCCCGCCCTACTGGATGGCGCCCGCCGTCAAGCCTTCGACGAAATTGCGACCAACCAGGCCGAACAGCACCAGGACAGGCAAGGCGGTAACGGTCGCGCCCGCGAGCAGCAATCCCCAATCCACCTGGTATTGGCCGATAATGCCTGCCAGGCCCACCGGCACAGTCCGGTTGGCGTCGCTGATAATGAGGATAGACGCAAAGATGTACTCAGTCCAGGAGGTGATGAAGGCGAAGATGGCGATGCTTGCTACGCCCGGTGCGGCGAGCGGCAGCATGATGCGGACGATGATCCCCAGCCGGCTTGCCCCATCCAGCGCGGCGGCCTCCTCAAGCTCCTGGGGGATGGTTCTGAAGAACGCCTGCAGCATCCAGACGGCAAATGGGGCGGCCAGGGTGACGTCCACGATGACCAGCGCCACGAGCCTGTCCACCAGGCCCAGCGTGCTCATCATGTCGTAGAGCGGGACGAGCAGCAGAACGCCCGGAAAAGCGTAGGTGATGAGAATGACCCGAAAGAGCAGGTTACGGCCCGGAAAGCGCAACCGGTACAACCCATAGGCGGCCAATGTGGACAGGAACACCGTGATCACCATGGTTCCAAAGGCCACCACCAGGCTGTTTTGCAGATAGGTCGGAAAGTTCGAATGACCGAGCAGCTTGTCATAGTGCTCGAGGGTGAACGACTGGGGGAACAGCGTAGGCTTTCGAGCGATGATCTCCTGGGGCGCTTTGACAGAAGCCGAGAAAATCCAGTAGAACGGCGCGATGACCACGGTCATCAGGATGAGGACAGCGAACCCCAGGGGCACGGCATGGCGAAGCCGGTGGGCCATCTCTTACTCCTCATCCGTATCAGAGGGCGGGGACAGAAAGCGAAGGAACAGCGCCGCAAAGATCAGCAGAATCACCCCCGTAGTGACCGACATGGCCGCGGCCTGGCTGAGACGGTAGCGCTTGAACGCTGTTTCATAGATCAGGACGGGCAAAGTGGTCGTGGCCCCGGACGGGCCTCCGCCGGTGAGCAGCCAGATCACATCGAAGACGTTAAACGACATCAGGGTGCCGATCAGCCCCATGACGAACAGCACGGGGCGCAGGCTGGGCAGCGTGATGTGAAAGAACTTGCGCACGGTGGTCGCCCCGTCCACCGAGGCCGCCTCGTAAAGCTCCTGTGGGATGCGTTGCAGCGCCGCCAGGAAGATCACGGCGTTGAACGGAAACCAGCGCCACGAGTTGATCAGGATGACCGAGGCGAATGCGGTGTCGCCCGTCGAGAAAAAGCCGATGGGCTTGCTGCTGATGCCCAGGTTGACCAGCGCGTAATTGACGATGCCCGACGCGCTCAACAACCAGCGCCAGATGATCACCACCACCACAGTGGGCACGATCCAGGAGAGGATAATCCAGATGCGAGCGAGCCGGTTGCCGACAAAACGCTGTTTGAGGGTGAGGGCTGCCGCAAAGGCCAGGACCGTCTGCACGACCGCGTTGCCCACCACCCAGATCGCGCTGCGCTGCAGAGCCTCTCCGAAGCGCGGCGATTCCAGGATGCGGCTGTAGTTCTCAAGCCCCACATACTCCCCGGTCGAGCCGATTATCTTGATGTTCTGAAGGCTGAGGGCCACAGACGCGACGAGCGGGTAAAGAATGGTCGCTGCCAGCCACAACATGAGCGGCATGACAAAGGCATACCCGATGAGCGTGGCGCTTGACACTCTGGGCCAGCGAACCACCCGTCTCCTCACGTTGGCCACGGTCGGCGAGGGCATAACTCACATCCCATGAGGCATAATGGGGGAGCGTGTCCGCTCCCCCGTCAGCAACGAAGGATCCGTTTACTACTCGATGGCCTCTTCCATCAGCGCCTGACCTTCTTCGACGGCGTCCGCAGGCGACATGCCATCAATGACCACCATCTGCAGGGTCTGGGCGAGCAGATTCTGGGCAGAGATGGTGGCGATGCTGGGGAAGGTGTTGCCACCGGTGAAGCCGAACAGACGGCCACTGGTCGAGTTATCGAGCATGACCTCGACCTGGCTCTTGTACTTGACGACCAGCGGATCGTTCCAGTAGCTCTCCGCCGTGCTGCCGTCCTCAGTCACCGGCAGGTACAGGCCAGGCTCCGCGTTCAGGAAGCGGCCATAGTTCTCCGGCTCCAGCAGGAAGCTGATGAACTTCTTGGCGGCTGCTTGCTTGGCCGGGTCGTCGGTCAGGATCATCACCGCGTTCACATAGGAGATCGTGCCAGGGGTCTCGACGCCCTCCTTGTAGGGGATCGGTGCAACGCCCAGGTCTTCGGGATCGCCCTCGGCCTGCGTGTCGTAGGTGGTGATGACCGTGAACTGCAGGATCATCGCGCAAGTGCGGTTGGCAAAGCAGGCTTCGGCTTCGCCCCAGGTCCAGCCAGGGCTGTCGGGGGGTGAGAAGCGATAGAGCTGGCTGTACATGTCGAAGGCCTCGACGGTCTGCGGGTTATTGAAGCGCAGCGTGCCATCGGGGTTATAGATTTCGTCCGCGCCGCCGTTGATCATCAGATCGTAGACGGTCTGATCGGTGTAGAGCTGCTTGTTGGCGGGGACGCCGATGCCGTACTGTCCCTCTTTGGTGAGCGTTTCAACTGCCGCCAGCCACTCGTCCCAGGTGGCGGGAACTTCGACGCCGGCCTCTTCGAATACGCTCTTGCGATACCAGAGCGAGTGGGCCATGTTCCACAGGGGCACAGCCCAGGTGTGATCGTCATAGGTGTACTGCGCGACAGCCGCCGGATAGAACTTGTGCTGTGCGTCCAGCTCGGCCACGAAGTCTTCAACGGGCTGTACTGCGCCCAGGTCGCGCAGGATCGGCGTGAAGTCGGGGATGGCAAACAGCAGCTCCGGGGCATTGCCAGCGGCGATTGCTGCGGGCGCTTTGGTGTAGATCTCGCCCCAGTTCTGCGCTTCCTGCTTCACCTCGATGTCAGGGTTGGCGGCGTTGAATTCGTCAATGAGGGTCTGGAAGCGCTCCACACGGTAGGGGGGTTGCTCCATATGCCAGAACGTGATCGAGACTTTCTCCTGCGCGGTAGCCGGCATGTGGGGCAAGATCAGGAGGGCAATGACGAGCAAAACGATACTTTTTGCGAGATTGTTTCTCATGACTTGTCTCCTTCACTGAACTCCTCGGTACGGAATAGAGCGTGCGCTGGACGAGATGCCCAGCCAATCCCCTGGCGCTACAGATGCGGATTGCGACTGCGGTACTTCGCGATCAGGGCCGCGTTATGGGCGGCGGCCCCCGGCATATTCGCGCTGACATACACGGGCGGCACCACACCGCTGGCCACCATACGGCATATTGCCTCGACCAGAATAGCGTTCAAAATGAACACGCCGGCGATGGTGGAGAGCGGCCCCACGCGCAGGCCTTGACCGTCCACCTCGATCAGCGCGTCGCCGGGCGGCCCCTGGTTGTCCAGCACAATGTCGGCGATGTCTCCCAGCTTCTTGCCCGTCGAGCCGAGGGGAGCCTGCGCCGCGTAGTCTGCGGCGATCACCGCGATGACCGTCATGCCCAGCTCTTTGGCCGCGATGGCCGTCTCGACGGGCACATTGTTGACTCCGCTGTTCGAAAAGATGATCAGCAGATCCCGCTCGGTGGGGCCATAGCGAGCCAGCACTGCCGGCCCCAGCCCGCTCGTGCGCTCAAGCCGCGTGCTCAGCACAGCCCCCTCGTGAAGCATCAGGCTGGAGTTGAGTATCGGGCAGACCGCAGCGATTCCCCCAGCCCGGTAGTGGCCCTCTTCGCACAGCATATGCGAGTGTCCGGTGCCGAAGAGATACACAATCCCATCGGCTTCAACGGTGCGCACCACAGCCTGCGCCGCCCGGTCAATAGCTTCGACTTGGCTCTCCGCAATCGCATCAAGGCTCCGGCGCACTGCGCCCATGTACGACTGCGCACCTGAGATTGAGGACATTAGCTTTTCTCCCGCGATGACGACATGCCTTACAGACTCGAACCGCGCAGCGTTGCTTTGAACTGGTAGCGCGACCCGCAGTACGCCGAGCGCACATATTCAATCGGACGATCAGTATGATCAAACGTGACGCGCGTCAAGCTGAGCACTGGCTCGCTGCGCTTGATCGCCAGGGCCTCACCTTCCCTTCTGGCGGGCAAGCGCGCCTCGATAGACTGGCTCGCCCAGGCCAGGCGCAGGCCGTAGTCGGCCCGCAAGACCTGGTAGAGCGATTCGCGATTGAAATCGTGGCGGGCCAGGATGCCGGGGCACAACAGATGGCTGAGACACGACTCTTCGAGTGCTACAGGGGTCTCGTCGGCGTGGCGCGTGCGGACGAGCACGACGATCTCAGAGCCAGGGCGCAGTTGAAGGCGCTCGGCGATCTCCTGGCTGGCTGGCCGAACCTCCGCCACGAGAACCCGGCTGCTGGGGTGCATCCCACGGCGGCGCATCTCCTCGCTGAAACCGGTCAGTTCGGCCAGCTCCTGCCTGATCTTGGGCGCAGCGGCAAACGTGCCCTTGCCCACGCGCGAGTCGGCGTAGCCTTGCTGAACCAGAAGCTGCAACGCCTGGCGCGCAGTCATCCGGCTCACAGAGTTGGTCTCCGCCAGTTCCCGCTCCGAAGGCAGGCGCGTGCCAGCGAGGTAGGTGCCTGTGTCAATCTGTTTGCGCAGGTACTCGTTCAGTTGGATATAGAGGGGGACTTTGGAGTCAGGGTTCAGCATGTCGGCCATAATCAGGAAGTTCTATTCGGTATATACCACTATTTACCATACTACACCATGTTTTCGGGCAACACAAGCAAGTCGGGCCAGGAATCAGGCGCCGCGTGGGGGCGAGGTCAATATCCTGCATCCAGCAAGCCGCTGGCAACCTTTGCATGTACCCGCCAGCGCGGGGAGTTCGCAAGCACTGCAATTCGCGCTATACTGGGCGGGCTTCCCCATCCTGCGCCAGGCGCGCGCCGGGAAACGCATGAGCCACCCGAGCTAGGCGGGCCAGCCCGCAAGACGACCGATTATGAGCGACGCATCACCCCCGGCCATCACCTATATCGAAGTAGACCTGGACGCCATCGCCCACAATGTGCGCGCGCTCAAGGCGTTCATCGGGCCAGCGGTCGAGTTGTTCGCCGTCGTCAAGGCCAACGCCTACGGGCATGGCCTGGTGCCAGTCGCTCAGACGGTGCTCAGGCACGGCGTGTCGCGCCTGGCTATCGGGCGGCTGAGCGAGGGCTTGCAGCTTCGCCAGGCGGGGATCGCCGCGCCAGTGCTGGCCCTGTGCTACCTGATGCCGGACGAGCTGCGTATCGCCGTCGAGCGCGATCTGGTGCCGACCGTCGGCGAGATGGAATCGGCGCTGGTGGTGTCGGCGCTGGGCGTGGCCCGTCAGAAGCCGGTGCCGGTGCACGTCAAGATTGATACCGGTATGGGGCGCTACGGCGTGATGCCCGACCAGGCGGTGTCGTTCTTCAACCAGATCGCCACCCTGCCGGGGCTGGCCGTTGAGGGGGTTTTCACCCATTTCGCCACCGCTGACGAGCGCGACAAAACCTTCGCCCGCGAGCAGTTCCAGATTTTCCAGGATGTGCTGGCCGAGCTGAGCGCCGCCGGGCACTCAATTCCCCTGTTGCACGCCGCCAATAGCGCCGCCGCGCTCGACCTGCCGGAGACGCATCTCGGCGCGGTGCGCTCCGGCCTGGCGCTGTACGGCCTGTACCCCTCCGAAGGCGTGAGCCACGCCCTGCCGCTCAAGCCGGCGCTGACGCTCAAGAGCCATGTCGCCAGCGTGCGCCAGTTGCCCGCCGGGGCGAGCATCAGCTACGGGCGCTCGTACATCACCCCGCGCCCCATGACGGTCGCCCTGGTGCCCATCGGCTATGGCGATGGCTATCATCGCCTGCTCTCCAATCGCGGCGCGGTGCTGGTCAACGGGCAGCGCGCGCCGATTGTGGGGCGGGTGTGCATGGATCAGGTGGTGGTGGACGTGTCCGGCTGCGGGCCGGTAGCTCTCAACGACGAGGTAGTGCTCATCGGCCAGCAGGGCGACGCGCGCATCACCGTCGAAGAGATCGCCGGCTGGGCGGAGACGATCAGCTACGAGATCACCAGCGCGCTGCTGGCCCGGCTGCCGCGCTTCTTCAGAGGCGGCTAGCGGGCGAAAGAGACACGCAGGGGCGCTCGGCGATGAGACTTCCGAAGCCTCTGAAGACTTCGGAAGTTTGCTGCGACAGAAGGCCCCGCCCTCTGGTCGCCTCTCGTAGGGGCGCTGCTCGGCTGCGACCCCGCGATGAGGCACTGATGGGCGTGAGTGTACATTGAGAATAGTGTATGGCCATACGCCATCGCGGGACGCGGACGGGCAACTCCGCCGCCAAGAGGGTAGGCAACACGCCCCCGCCACCGTAATAAAAAAAGGACCGCTGAGCGGTCCTACATTTGAGCTGGACGGGTGGGGGAGAGATGCTCTAGGGTAAGCGGGATTGGGGCCAGGAGCATTTCCAACTCAAATGCACCCTCATTGTAAAGTCTGGATGTTACGCGCGCCATTACAATCAGCGCTGATCGGGCAACATCGCCGCACCGCGCGATTCTCCGGCGCGAAATTCCGCATCTAGAGCACCGCTTGAATGCGTTCGAGCAGCAAATGGAGCGAGAAAGGCTTGATGATGTAGTCGTCCGCCCCGGCTTCCAGCCCGGCGGCGATGTCGGCTTGCTGGCCGCGCGCCGAGATCAGGATCACCGGTGGGGTCGCGTCGCCATAGGCCTGCTTGACCTGCCGGCAGATCTCCAATCCGCTCGCGCCAGGCAGCATGATGTCGAGCAGCAGCAGATCGGGCCTTTGCTCCAGCGCACACGCCAGGGCTTCATTGCCATCCTCGAATGGGGTGACAAGGTATCCGGCAGTCTCCAGCCGGCGCTGGATGAGGCGCAGAATCTGAGCGTCGTCCTCAGCCACCAGGATTGTGACCATGTTGCCCCTCGCGTTTGCCCCCTCTCAGCCCGCCCCTGGCGGCGCCAATCAGCACCGAGCGCGCAAGCGTGCTCCACGCCTGCCTCTGCCCGCTGCGCTCGGCTGTGAATGCTGCCACGCTCCCCCGTGCCCAAACGTGCTGCCGGCGGGCATCGCGCATGGCGATTATAGTATACCACTTTCGTAAAAAATCCAGGGGGCGTTTGAGCCGGGCGCGCTCGGCCAGAGGGAGAGACTCGGCGCTGCACGAGACCGCCGGGGGAACCAGGGGTTGGGAAATCGGGTTTGGAGTGCCCAGCGCGCTCCAGAGCGTGTTGACGGAAGTCAGCCAGCGGCTGTTCGATGGTTTACCTCACCCCTCAAGTCCCCTCTCCACACGCGGAGAGGGGACTTGAGTCTGCTCTCTCTTTCCCTGCTTGCGGGGAAAGGAGCCGGGGGATAGGGGTTCAAAAGTGCACAACGCGCCCTAGCCGGCGGGCTTTGTGGGCGACTCTTCAGAAGGCACCTGCGAGGGTGTCGGGTCGGCCCCCTGAGCGCGCCCAGGAAGCGCAAAGCAGTAGCCCACGCCGCGCGCGGTCAGGATGTACTGAGGGCGGCGCGGGTTTGGCTCCACTTTGCGGCGCAGACGGTGCATGTGCACGCGCAGCGTGTCCTCATAGACGTTCTGCCCCGGCCACACGCGGCTGAGCAGCACGCGCGCGGGCACCGTCTGCTCGGCGCTGCGCAGCAGAATATGCAGGATGTTGGCCTCGATAGGCGTCAGGGAAAAAGTGCGCTTGCCCGCATAGAGCGCGCTCTGGCCGAAGTCCACCGCCAGCCAGTCGTCAATGCGCGTGATACGGCTCTGCATCTCGGGCAGGCTGGGGATGCGGCTGAGGACGCGGTAAATGCGCGCGGCCAGCTCACGCATATCGAACGGCTTGCGCACGTAGTCCTCGGCATACTGTTGCAGGCCCTTGACGACAGTCTCTGTCTCCTTGTGCCCGGAGACGAAGATGATCGGCACGTCGCCCAGCGTCTTGAGCTGGCTGCTCAGCATGAAGCCGTCCACATCGGGCAGGCCGAGGTCAATCAGGGCCAGGTGCGGCAGCCCGTGCTGCCGGACGTATTGGAGGAACGTGGCGGCCCTGGCAAAGGTGATCGTCTGATAACCCTCCGCCTCCAATCCCTCGCTGATCAGCTCGGACAGGATTTCATCATCATCCACAATGGCGATGCACCATTGGTCGTAACGGTCCACAAGCAGCCACCTTCAGTTCATTTCGCACGAGCGGCAGATCGCGCCTCCACTTGCCAGGCCGATCCGGGCCGTGCTAAGATAGCCCCTACAAGCCGGGTCACCGCGTCCCCAGTGTAGCACACTCTGCCGTTTTGCCTAGCGGCGGACCGGGCGCATGCATAAGGTTGTCCGCGACACGCCTGGCCCGTAGGGGCGTAGGGCACTACGCCCTGCGGGGGCGCTGCTCCGCCGTGCCCCTGCGTAACGGGTTCTCGCGCCCCCAGGCAGGGGCAGTACAGCCGGCGTGTTATCGTTCATTGACTTGTGAGCCATGACACGCATAACTCACACAACGCCTGACTCGCCATTGACTCGCCCCAAGAAACCATGCCCAGCCTGCACACCGCCCGCCTCGCCCGCCAGCGCCGCCGTCGCCGCCGCGACCAGGGGCTGACGGCGCCGCGCCTGCTGCGCTGGGCCATCGTCGCGGCGCTCGTCCTGGCCGTGCTGCTGGTCGTCCTGGCCGCCGGGACTGCGGCAGCATCCATCGCCATCTACGCCCACTACGCCCGCCAGCTTCCCCCCGCCGAGCGCATCACCGCCGCCGAAGAAGAAGCCTTCCTGACCAGCGTCTTCTACGACCGGTCGGGCGGCGCGGTGCTTTACGAGGTGATAGACCCCACCGGCGGCGACCGCCGCTGGCTCGCGGTGGAGCAGATTCCGCAGTATTTCCTGGACGCGACGGTGTCCATCGAGGATGCCTCGTTCTACGCCAACCCCGGCTTCGACCTGCGCGGCATGGCGCGCGCCCTGTGGAGTAATCTGACCGGCGGGCAGTTCCAGGGCGGCAGCACGATCACCCAGCAGCTTGTGCGCAACGTGCTGCTGGACGAAACCGAGCGCCGCGCCATCAGCTACGATCGCAAGGTGAAGGAAGTCATCCTGGCGACGGAAATCTCGCGCCTGTACAGCAAGGCGCAGATTCTCGAATGGTATGTCAACACCAACTTCTACGGCGGCTGGGCCTATGGCATTGAGGCCGCGGCCCAGCAGTATTTCAGCAAGCCCGCCCGCGACCTGACCCTGGCCGAGGCGGCGATGCTGGCCGCCATCCCCCAGTACCCGCTGCAAAACCCGATTGACAACCCCCAGGCGGCCAAGCTGCGCCAGGAGATCGTGCTGCAAACGATGGTCGCCCAGGGCTATATCAGCCAGGAACGGGCCGATGCCGCCATCCAGGAGCCGCTCATCGTGCGGCCCTTCGCCGAACGCTATGGCATCGTGGCCCCGCACTTCTCCACCTATGCGCGCGCCGAAGCCGAAGCGATCCTCAACGACCTGGGGCTGGATGGCCCGCGCCTGGTCACGCGCGGCGGACTGCGCGTCTACACCACCCTCGACCTGGACCTGCAGCTTCAGGCGGAGTGCGTGGCCCGCGCCCAGGTGTTGCGCCTGGACGGGAACGACCCCACCGTCACGCCCAACACCAGCGCCGGGACAGCGTGCGCCGCCGCCGCTTATCTGCCGCCGCTGCCCGCCGAGATGGGCGGCGTCGAGCGCGAAGTGACCAACGCCGCCGCCGTCGTTCTACGCGCCGAGACCGGCGAAATCCTGGCGATGGTCGGCAGCGTGGACTTCTGGGACGAGGGCATCCAGGGCAGCTACAACACGGCGCTGGCTCAGCGCCAGCCGGGATCGGCCTTCAAGCCGATCGTCTTCACCGCTGCGTTTCTGCAAGGGGCGCTGCCCGGCTACCCCAACGGCATCACCGCCGCGACGATGACCTATGACGTGCCCATCGAGTTCGACAACGGCGGGCAGCCCTACACGCCGGTGAACATTGACCGCCAGTATCACGGCCCGGTCAGCGTGCGCTCGGCGCTGGCCAATTCGTACAATGTGCCGCCGGTGCAGCTTGTCAACCTGATCGGCCTCGGCCCAGTGATTCGCACGGCGCACCGCCTGGGCATCAACTCGCTCAACCAGACCGCTGGCTATGGCCTGGCGCTGGCGTTGGGCAGCGGCGAAGTGTCGCTGCTCGACCTGGCCTACGCTTTCGGCGTGTTCAATAACGGCGGCACGATGGTGGGGATGCCGGCCCACAAAGACCAGAACATCCCCGGCTTTCGCACGCTCAACCCGGTGGCCGTGCTGCGCATCGAGGACGCCGATGGGCGCGTGCTGTGGCAGTACGGCGAGGAGACGCACACCTTCCAGCGCCGCCTGATCCTGGAGCCGGCCCTGGCCTACATCATGACCGACATCCTGGCCGACAACGCGGCGCGCGCCCCGGCCTTTGGGCGCGGCGCCCCGCTGGAGCTGGCACGGCCTGCCGCCGTCAAGACCGGCACAACCAACGACAACCGCGATAGCTGGACGATCGGTTACACGCCGCAGATCGTGACCGGCGTATGGGTCGGCAACAACAACAATCACGGCATGACCGACGTGACCGGCACGACCGGCGCTGCGCCCATCTGGTACGCGATCATGGAGTACCTGCACGCGCGCGACGCCCTGCCTTCTCGCGGCTGGGAGCGCCCGCCCACCGTCGTCGAGCGCATGGTGTGCGAGATCTCCGGCCTGCTGCCGACGCGCTACTGCCCGCAGACGCGCGAACTGTTTTACGTGGACCCGCAGCGCGGCATTGACACGCAGCCGACCCAGGTGGATACCTACTGGAACAATTACCGCGTCAATGTATGCTCTGGCCTGCTGGCCAACGCTTCTTCCCCGGCAGGTTGTACAGAGGACGTGGTCTACTTTGATTACCCGCAGGAGACGCGCGCCTGGGCGCGCGAGACGGGGCAGCGCTTCCCGCCGACCGAGTACGATCCGGTGGACACGGCCTCGCCCTCCAGCCCGGTGGCCATCGTCTCGCCGCCCTTCCTGGGGCGCGTGACCGGCACGGTCGAGGTGCGCGGCAACGTCACTGATGAAGGCTTCGCCTACTTCCGCCTGGACTACGGGGCCGGGCCGCAGCCGGACGTCTGGCTGCAGATCGGCGCGGAGCAGACGACGCCGGGGCGCGACATCGCCCTGGGCACCTGGGACACGACCGGCCTCAGCGACGGCGCGGTGTACACGCTGCGCCTGACGATGGTTCGCGCCGACAACAGCCTGGAACGGGCCTACGTCTCGGTGACGGTGGACAACCAGCCGCCGCAGGTGACCCTGGCCGAGCCGGCGCCGGGGAGCCGCTACGCGGCGAGCGCCGATCTCTACGTGCCGCTGCGGGCCGAGCCGGATGACAACGTGCAGATGGCCTACGTGGAGTTTTACAAGGACGGCGAGCTGATCGCCACCAGCGAGGAATGGCCGTACACCGCGCGCTGGATGCTCGGCGAGCCGGGCGAGCACACTTTCTGGGCGGTGGCCTACGACGCGGCAGACAACCGCGCCGAGTCCGAACGGGTGACGGTGAGCGTCGCGCCGTAGAGGGAGCCTGGCCGCCACGCCTCTCCCCCTCAAGTCCCCCTCTCTCTCCAGCCGAGCTAGAGAGAGGGACTTGGCTCGCCGGACGGGGCGCTTCCCCCTCCCTGGCTTGGCCGGGGGAAGGGGCCGGGGGAAGGGGCCGGGAGATGGGGGCCTGCCGCCTGTGCCGTGCGCCCAGAAGCCCCAGGTTGGTACGCATAGGGCAGATAGCCATTCGCCCCTGCGAATCTCACCACCGTCCGGCGCTCACGGGCGATGGCGGCGCTCCAGCTCGGCGGCGACATCGCCGGGCGTCAGGCCGCGCTGAGCCAGCAGCACCAGGCAATGGTAGATCAGGTCGGCCAACTCGCTGATCACGCGCTCGTCGCCCTGCCCTTTGGCCGCCAGGATGACCTCGACCGCTTCCTCGCCGATCTTCTTGACGATCTCGTCTTCGCCGGCGCTGAGCAGCTGGTTGGTGTAGGAGCCGGGCCTGGGGTGGGCCTGGCGATCCGTGATCGTCGCGAACACGTGAGAGAGGATGTCACTCACCGAACGCCTCCAGGGTGCGAAAGAAACAGCTCACCGCGCCGGTGTGGCAGGCCGGGCCAGCAGGCTCCACGCGCACGAGCAGCACGTCGGCGTCGCAATCCACCCAGATGCCCGTCACGCGCTGGGTGTGGCCGCTGGTCGCGCCCTTATGCCACAGTTCGCCCCGGCTGCGGCTCCAGAAATGAGTCTCGCCCGTCTGCACCGTCCGGCGCAGGGCGTCGGCGTTCATCCAGGCGACCATCAGCACCTGCTCGCTGTGCGCGTCCTGGACGACCGCCGGGATCAGCCCATCGGGAGTCCAGCGCAGCCGGGCGATCACGGTCTCAAGGTCCATCGTCGCCCGTCTCCACGATGCGCACCGGCACGCCCTGCTCACGCAGGTACGCCTTGACCTGGCGCACGCTGAGCTGCCGGTAATGGAACAGGCTGGCGGCCAGGGCCGCGTCCGCACCACCCTCGACCAGCGCCGCGCGGAAGTGCTCCAGCGCGCCCGCGCCGCCCGACGCGATGACGGGGATGCTCACCGCGTCGCTGATGGCGCGCGTCAGGGCGATCTCGTAGCCGTCCTGCGTGCCGTCGCGATCCATGCTGGTCAGCAGAATCTCGCCCGCGCCGCGCCGCTCGACTTCTGTCGCCCAGGCGACCGCCTCAAGTCCGGTCGGCGTGCGCCCACCGCTGACGTAGACCTCGTAGAAGTCCCCGTTCCAGCGCGCGTCAATGGCGACGACCACGCACTGCGACCCGAAGCGCAGCGCGCCCTCGCTGATCACGTCGGGGGTGCGCACGGCGGCGCTGTTGATGGCGATCTTGTCGGCGCCGGCGAGCAGGGTGGCGCGCATGTCGTCCACCGTGCGCAGCCCGCCGCCCACGCAGAAGGGGATGAACACGGCGTCGGCCACGCGGCGCACGACATCGAGCATCGTCTCGCGGCCCTCGTGCGTGGCGGTGATGTCCAGGAAGACCAGCTCATCCGCGCCCTCCCGGTCGTAGATCGCCGCCTGCTCGACCGGATCGCCGGCGTCGCGCAGGTTGACGAAGTTGATGCCCTTGACCACGCGCCCGGCGTGCACATCCAGGCAGGGGATGATCCGTTTGGCGAGCATAGGCGCTCCTCGTGCGTTGTTGACGTTCTGGCAGGCGGCCCTATTCTACCCGAACCTGTTCCAGGATCATACAGCCAGCCGGTGGCGTCGGGGTGGGCGAAACCTGCCAGAGCGGAGCGCCGCCACCCCGCGCGCGCCCTCTGCCGGGCCTCTGGCGCGATCCTCCGGGCCGGGTTACGCTGGGACCGTTCCAGCTCCCTTGTGCCGCCTCGTCCAGGCCTGGCGCGGGCCATTCGCCCGCTCGTGATGCTCGGTGGCGCAACCTGCTGGCGGCTTGTGCGTACCGGTGAATAGGTACTGATCCCGCTTGCCGCCTGCCATCGGGCGGATCGCGAAGGAATGATGACCATGGACGACTCGACCCTGATTCTCGCCTTGATCCCTCTCTTCCTGATCCAGGTCGGCCTGCAAATTTACGCCCTGGTGGACATTTACCGGCGCAAGACCGTGCGCGAGCCGCTGCCCATCTGGGCCTGGGTGATCATCGTGCTGGCGGGCAGCATGTTAGGCCCCATCGCCTACTTCGCGCTGGGCCGCAGCGAGGACGTAGCATGAGCGCGATCATCATCGAGGGGCTGGCCAAGCGCTTCGGCACGCTCGCGGCGCTGGCCGGTTTCGACCTGACCGTGCCGCGCGGCGCGATCTTCGGGTTCCTGGGGCCGAACGGGGCCGGCAAGACCACCACGCTGCGCATCATGGCCGGCCTGGCCCACGCGACGGCAGGGCGTGTCGTCATCGAAGGCGTCGAAGTGGGGCGCGGCCAGCGCCCGCCGATCGGTTATCTGCCCGATACGCCCAGCTTCTACGGCTGGATGACCGCCCGCGAATTCCTGCGTTACATCGCCGATCTGCACGGCCTGGAACGCCCGCCCATTGACGCCATGCTGGAGCGCGTCGGCCTGGCCGACGCCGCCCGCAAGCGCATCGGCGGCTTTTCGCGCGGGATGAAGCAACGGCTCGGCCTGGCCCAGGCGTTGCTGCCACAGCCGCGCGTCCTGCTGCTCGACGAGCCGGTCTCTGCGCTCGACCCGGCGGGGCGCAAGGCGATGCTCGACATCATGAGCGAGCTGCGCGGCGAACTGACCGTCTTCTTCTCGACGCACATCCTGGGCGACGCCGAGCGCATCTGCGATGAGGTGGGCATCCTCGATCGCGGGCGGCTGGTGCTGCAAGCCCGCCGCGATGATCTACTGGCCCGCTACGCCCGCCCGATCTTCGAGATTGACGCAGCGCCGAGCGACACGCCACGGCTCAGTGCGCTGGCCGGGCAGCTCCGCGCGCTGCCCTGGGTGGATCGGGTTAACCTCGAAGGAGCGCGGCTGCGCCTGACCGTCAATGACGTGGACGCCGCCCGCCGCGAGGTGCTGCCCATGCTGGCCGGGCTGTCGGTCTCACGCTTCGAGATGCTCGGCGCGACGCTGGAGGACATCTTCCTGGGGCTGACCAACAGTGCAGGGGTGCCAACCGGGACGGAGGTGGCGCTGTGATGCGAATCTTCGGCGTGCAACTGCGCAAAGAACTGCGCGAGCTGTGGCGCACGCGCAAGTTGATCGTCGTGCTGGCCGTGCTGGTCGGTTTCGGGCTGATGTCGCCCATTCTGGCCAAGATCACGCCCGACCTGCTCGAACAGTTCAGCGAGGGGCAGATGGAAGGGATCGTCATCACCATCCCCGAACCGACCGAGCGTGATGCAATTGACCAGTTCCTCAAGAACATCTCCCAGTTCGGGTTGCTGCTGGCCCTGCTGATGAGCTTCGGCGTGATCGTCGGCGAGCGCGAGCGCGGGCAACTGGCGCTGGTCTTCCCTCACCCGCTGCCGCGCGAGGTCTTCGTGCTGGCCAAGTTCGCCGCGCTGGCGATTCTGTTCGTTGTGGGGATGCTGCTCAGTGCGCTGGGCGCGTATCTGTACACCGTCCTGCTCTTCGACGCGCCGTCGCTGGGGGGCTTCCTGGCGCTGACCTGGCTGATGATCGTCTGGCTACTCTGCCTGGTGGCTCTGTCGCTGCTGGCGAGCGCGCTGGGCCGCTCGATGGTGGCGGCGGGCGGCATCGCTTTTGTCCTGATCATCGCCGTGTTGCTGGCGAGCCTGTTCACGCCGCTGGCGCCGGGCCAGTTGCTGGACTGGGGGCGCGCCCTGGCCGTCGGGGCCGACGCGCCCGCGCGCTGGGACGCGCTGATCGTCACGCTGGGTCTCTCGGCGCTGGCCGTGAGCGCGAACTGCCTGATCCTGCGGCGGCAGGAGATCGGCTGAGTGAGAGCGCATCCGCCCTGGGGCAAAGCCTCACCGCAGAAGCGCAGAGGGTACGGAGAAGGACCGCAGAGAGTTCTGCGCCCCTGCGGTTCAAGAATCCGGCTCCTTCACAGGACATGCCCGATCGAGCGCAAAATCATTGACATCCGCCGCCGCCGCCGCTATACTCTGCCGCATGATCGCACAGCAGGCTCACGCTCACGCGCACCATCCCCAGGCCCCTCAGCGGCGGCCCGCTGGCGCGTGGATGCTGTGCGTCTGAGCGTGTGACAGACGCAGAAAGTCATCGAGACGCCTCCCGGACCGCCGGGGGGCGTTTTTTGTTCGCTCGCGTGAAGAGGGCCAGCGGCCCCGGAGACTCGTCTATGTCCGAACAGATACGCATTGCCCTGCCCAGCAAGGGCCGCATGGAAGGCGAGACGCTCGACTTTCTGGCCGAATGTGGGCTGCGCGTGCACAAGCCCAACCCCCGCCAGTACACGGCGACGCTGCCCGCGCTGCCGGACGTGCTGCTGCTCTTTCAGCGCGCGCGCGACATCCCGCTCAGCGTGGCCGCCGGCGATGTAGACCTGGGCATCACCGGCTACGACGCCCTGCACGAAATGCTCAACGGCGAGGCGGACAGCGTGATCGTCATCCACGAAGCGCTCGGCTACGGTGAATGCCAGTTGGTGCTGGCCGTGCCGGAGAACTGGGAAGGCGTGACCACCGTCGCCGACCTGGCCCGGCGGGGCGCGGGCGGTGAGCTGCGCGTCGCCACCAAGTACACCCGCAGCGTAGGCCGCTTCCTGGCTGAGCGCGGCGTGCCCAATGTGCGCGTTGTCAACGCGGACGGGGCGCTGGAGTCGGCGCCCATCGTCGGCTACGCGGACTTCATCGCCGACATCAGCAGCACGGGCACCACTTTGCGCGAGAATCGCCTGCGCGCCCTGGACGATGGCGTCATTGTCCGCTCGCAGGCGATTTTGATCGGCAACCGCGCGGCGCTGGCAGCGCGTCCCGCCGTGCTGGCCGCCACGCGCCAGATGTTGGAGTTCATCGAGGCCCACCTGCGCGCGCGCGGACAGTACATGATCTTCGCCAACATGCGCGGCGCATCGGCGGAAGAAGTGGCCGCGTCCGTCTTCAGCCAGCCGGACCTGGGCGGGCTGCAAGGGCCGACCATCGCGCCCATGATCACCCGCCAGGGGGCCGGGCAGTGGTGGGCGATCAACATCGTGGCCCACGCGCGCAAGCTCTATGAGGTCATCCGCCAGATTCGCGCCATCGGCGGCAGCGGCGTGGTCGTCACGCCGGTGTCTTATATCTTCGAGGAAGCGCCGGAACGTTACCAGCGCCTGCTATCTGCCCTGAACGGAGAGGACACCCCCGCATGAGCACGCTGCGCATCTACGACGACCTGAACGAGGCCCGCGCCACTCTCCTGCGCCGCGACTCGCTGCGCGACATCCCCATCCCCGCCTGGCTGAGCGACAGCCTGGCGGCGCTGTTCGGCGAGCCGTTGACGCCCGACGAGGCGGTGCGACGCATCATCCGCAGCGTGCGCGAGCACGGCGACGCCGCCCTGTTCGACTGGAACGCGCGCATTGACGGTGCCCAGTTGAACGCGCTGACCGTGCCGGAGAGCGAGATCGCGGCGGCGCTCGACGCCATCCCCGCCGGAGTCGCCGAGGCCCTGCGCTACGCCGCCGAGCGCATCCGTGCCTTCCACGAGAAGCAGCCGGTCACCGGCTGGGTGGATGCGGCGCGCGAAGGCTCGCTGGGGCAGCTCATTCGCCCGGTGGACTCGGTCGGCGTCTATGTGGCGGGCGGCACGGCCCCGCTGCCCTCGTCGCTGCTGATGAGCGCCATCCCCGCGCAGGTCGCCGGTGTGCGCGAGATCGTCGTCACCACGCCGCCCGCTCGCGGGACGGGGGCCGTCCCGCCGGTGATCCTGGCGGCGGCGGCGGTCTGCGGGCTGACGAAGGTGGTGCGCGTCGGCGGGGCGCAGGCGATTGCGGCGCTGGCCTACGGCACGGAGAGCGTGCCGCGCGTGGCCAAGATCGTTGGGCCGGGCAACCTGTTCGTCACGCTGGCCAAGCAGCAGGTCTATGGCGACGTGGGCCTCGACGGGCTGCCGGGGCCGACCGAGACGATGGTCATCGCCGACGAGAGCGCCGACCCCGCCCTGGCCGCCGCCGACCTGCTGGCCCAGGCCGAGCACGACGTGCTGGCTGCGGCCATCCTGGTCACGCCCAGCCGCGCCCTGGCCGAGCGTGTAGCGACAGAAGTCGAGCGGCGTGTCCCTGCGCTCAGCCGGGCGACGATCATCGCGCAATCGCTGGACAACCGCAGTGGCGCGGTGATCGTGCGCGATCTCGACGAGGCGTTCGCCGTCGCCAACGACTACGCCGCCGAGCATCTGTGCCTGCTGGTCGCCAACCCCTGGGACTGGGTGGGGCATGTGCGCAACGCCGGCGGCGTCTTCCTGGGCGAGACATCGTTCGAGGTGCTGGGCGACTACGTGGCCGGGCCGTCGCACGTCATGCCCACCGGCGGCACGGCGCGCTTCGCCTCGCCGCTGAACGCGCTGGATTTCGTCAAGATCACCAGCCTGGTGGGGCTGGAAGCGCGAGCGGCAGCAGAACTCAGCAAGGTAGCAGCGGTGCTGGCCCGCGCCGAGGCGCTGACCGCGCACGCCGCCGCCGCCGAAGCGCGCAGCGAACGGTAGGGGCACTGCTCTGCTGCGCCCTGGTTGACCTCACCCCCGCTCGGCGCTGATGCGCCTCGCTGCCCCCTCTCCGCGTGTGGAGAGGGGAATGAGGGGTGAGGTAAATTCGCCCGCTTCCCGCGCTGGCTCTGTATAGCTCTACGGCGGAACAGGATGAGATGACATGACTGAGGTTCCATCTTCTCGCATCGCCGGAAAAGTGCGCGTCCGCGCCGACATCGCCACCATGCAGCCCTATTCGCCGACCGCCTCGCTGGAGGTGTTCGCCGCGCAGTTGGGCATTCCGGCAGAACGGCTGATCAAGCTCGACGCCAACGAAAATCCCTACGGCCCGTCGCCGGGGGCGCGGGCGGCGCTGGTCGCGCTGAGCGCGGCGCACATCTATCCCGATCCGGAGGCGCGCGCCCTGCGCGCCCTGCTGAGCGACTACGTGGGCGTGGGCGCCGAACACATCCTGGCCGGGGCAGGCGCCGACGAGCTGATCGCGCTCATCCTGCAACTGTTCATCGAGCCGGGCGACGCCGTGATCAACGCGCCGCCGACCTTCAGCATGTACGCCTTCGACGCGCCGCTGGCCTTCGGTCGCGTGGTGGATGTGCCGCGCCGCGCCGACTTCTCGCTGGACGTGGAGGGAATCGAGGCGGCGGCCCGCGAGTCCGGGGCCAAGCTGCTCTTTCTGTGCTCGCCCAACAACCCCGACGGGAGCCTGATCCCGCCGCAGACGGTCGAGCGCCTGCTCGAACTGCCGCTGGTCGTCGTGCTGGACGAAGCGTACATCGAGTTCAGCGGGGCGGAGAGCCTGGCCCCGCGCGTGCCGCAGACACCCAACCTGATCGTGCTGCGCACTTTCAGCAAATGGGCGGGGCTGGCCGGGCTGCGCGCCGGCTACGGCGTCTTTCCGCGCGAGATCATCGCCCACCTGTGGAAGATCAAGCAGCCGTATAATGTGAATGTGGCGGCAGACGCGGCGGCGCGCGCCTCGCTGGCCGAGCAGCCGCACCTGCGGGCGAATGTGGAGCGGCTGATCGCCGGGCGCGAGCGGCTGGAGCGCGAGCTGGCGGCAATCCCGACCCTGCACCCGTACCCCAGCCGGGGCAACTTCGTGCTCTGCCGGGTGACGGGGATGGACGCGGCAACGCTGCGGCGGCGGCTGGCCGAGGAGCATGGTATCCTCATCCGCCACTACAACACGCCGCGCCTGCGCGACTGCGTGCGCATCAGCGCGGGGACGCCTGCGCAGACCGACGCGCTGCTCGCTGCATTGCGCGAGATAGGCCGGAGTTCCGAAGTCTCGGAGACCTCGGAACTCTGAGGGCATGGTGAAAGGACCAGGACCCCGATGACCGAACGCACGGCCACCATCACCCGCCGCACCAACGAGACGCAGGTCGCGCTGACCCTGGCCCTCGACGGGACGGGCACGGCGCAGATCAGCACCGGTATTGGCTTCTTCGACCACCTGCTGCATCACATCGCCCATCATGGCCTGTTCGACCTGACCGTGCAGGCGACCGGCGACCTGCACATTGACGCGCATCACACCGTCGAGGACGTGGCCATCTGCCTGGGCCGCGCGCTCGACGAGGCGCTCGGCGAGCGGATGGGCATCGCCCGCATGGGCCAGGCCTATGTGCCGATGGACGAGGCGCTGGCCCGCGTCGTGGTAGACCTCAGCGGGCGGCCCTACGCCGTTGTCCAGGCCGACTTCAGCGCGCCGCTGATCGGGCAGATGCCCACCTCGCTGGTGGCGCACGTTCTGGAGACGATCGCCTTCAACGCGCGGATGAACCTGCACGCCGCCGTGCTCTATGGCCGCGACGACCACCACAAGGCGGAGGCGCTGTTCAAGGCGCTGGGCCGCGCGCTGCGCCAGGCGGTGGCGAGCGATCCGCGCCGGGGCGACGTGCCCAGCACCAAAGGGACGCTGACCGGATAAACGCTTCACCTGCTGCGCCCTGGCTTACCTCACCCCCGCGCGGCGCTGACGCGGCTGGGGGTGAGATCAAGCTCCGCGCCCGGCGCGCTCGTCGGACGGACGGCGGGTGACCATCGTTGTCGGGTGTCGGTCGGCTGGCTATAATACCCCCCTGTCACTATCAGCGGACACTGTTGACCCTCATCGCAGCGCTGTGGGGAACCCTCTCATCTACTACACCACTAACCCCTGGATGGAGCCATGACCGACTACAAGCACCAACTCCTGGAACGCCTGCACAATCGCTCAGCGAAGGTAGGCATTATCGGAATGGGATACGTGGGCTTGCCGCTGGCCGTCGAGTTCGCCCGCGCCGGCTATACCGTGATCGGGCTGGACGTGCTGCCGGATAAAGTGGACAAGCTGAACGCGGGGATCAGCTATATCCCCGATGTGCCCACCGAAGACCTGGCCCCGCTGGTCAGGGCGGGCAAGATGCGCGCCACGACCAGCTACGACGACCTGCGCGACGCCGACGCGATCAGCATCTGCGTGCCCACCCCGCTGCGCAAGACCAAAGACCCGGACATGAGCTACGTCATCGCGGCGGCAGATGAAGTTGCCAAGGTCTGCCATCCGGGGATGCTCGTCGTGTTGGAGAGCACGACCTACCCCGGCACAACCGAAGAGGTCATCGTGCCGCGCCTGTTCAACAACGGTCTGGCAGTCGGCAGCGAGGTCTTCGTCGCCTTCTCGCCGGAGCGCGTAGACCCCGGCAACCCGACCTACGGCGTGCGCAACACGCCCAAAGTGGTCGGCGGTGTGACACCCGCTTGCGTGGAAGTGGTGACAGCTCTCTACGAGCCGGCGGTCGAGCGGGTGATCCCCGTCTCGTCGCCCACTGCCGCCGAGATGGTCAAGCTGCTGGAGAACACCTTCCGCGCGGTGAACATCGGCCTGGTCAACGAGATGGCGCTCATGTGCCAGCGGCTGGGCGTTGACGTATGGGAAGTGATCGAGGCGGCCAAGAGCAAGCCCTTCGGCTTCATGCCGTTCTATCCGGGGCCGGGCCTGGGGGGGCACTGCATCCCGATTGACCCGCTCTATCTGAGCTGGAAGCTGCGCGCGCTCAATTACACGGCTCGCTTCATCGAGCTAGCCAGCGAGATCAACACGTCCATGCCCTACCACGTGATCAAGATGGTCATGGAAGCGCTCAACGGCGAGGGCAAGGCGCTGCATGGCGCGCACGTGGGTATCCTGGGTATGGCCTACAAGCGCGACATTGACGACGTGCGCGAGTCGCCGGCGCTGGACGTGCACGAGCTGCTGGAGGAGAAAGGGGCCATCGTCTCCTTCAACGATCCGCATGTCCTGTCGGTGCGGCTGAGCGGCGAGCGCCTGGTCAGGAGCGTGGAACTGTCGCCTGAATGGCTCTCCGCGCAGGACTGCGTGGTGATCGTGACCGATCACAGCGACTACGATCCCGCCTTCCTGCTGGAACACGCCCGCCTGATAGTGGACACGCGCAACAAGATCGGCAGGCGGACAGGCAAGGCGAAGGTTGTGCGCTTGTAAGCGCGTGCAAGAGACTTCGGAAGTCTTGAAGACTTCCGAAGTCTGAGCCTAACCTATGCGCATCTTCGTCGCCAGCGGCATCTTTCACCCGGAGCCAGGCGGCCCGGCCTCTTACCTCTATCGCCTGCTGCCGGAGCTTCAGGCGCGGGGGCACGTGGTGCGCGTCCTGACCTTCGGCGACGGGCCGGCTGCTGGCTATCCCTACTCGCTGCGGCGCGTTCCACGCCGGGCGCTGCCGCTGCGCTGGGCGCAGTACGCGCGCGCCGCCTGGGGCGAGATGCGCCGCGCCGATGGGGTCTTCCTCAACAGCCTGGGGCTGCCGCTGATCGGCGGCGGGGGCGTGCCGCGCGTGCTCAAGGTCGTCGGCGACCTGGCCTGGGAGCGCGCCGTCAACAAGGGCTGGATCGCGCCGACCGAGGACGTGGACGCTTTCCAGGGCGGGCGCTATCCCTGGCGCGTGCGGCTTTTGCAGGCGCAGCGCGCGCGCGAAGTGCGCCGCGCCGACCGCGTGATCGTGCCCAGCCGCTACCTGCGCGATATGGTCATCGGCTGGGGCGCGCCGCCGGAGCGCGTGCACGTCATCTACAACGCCCTGCCGCCGGGCGCGCAGACGGTTCGCCTGACTCAGGCCGAGGCGCGCGCTGCGCTCGGCCTGGGCGCGAGGCCGCTGCTGCTGACCGCCGCCCGGCTGGTGCCCTGGAAGGGGATCGATCCCCTGATCCGTGCGCTGCCCGCCGTCCCGGAGGCGCACCTGCTGGTCGCCGGGGAGGGGCCGGACGAAGCGCGGCTGCGCGCGCTGGCCGCCGCCGAAGAAGCAGGCGGGCGCGTGACGTTCCTGGGGCGCGTGCCGCGCGAGCGGCTGGCGCTCTATTTCCGCGCCGCCGATTTCACCGTCCTCTATTCCGGCTATGAGGGGCTGTCGCACGTGCTGCTGGAGTCATTGCAGGCGGGCACGCCGCTCATCGCCAGCGACAAGGGCGGCAACCCGGAGGTCGTCGCGCATGGCGTCAACGGCCTGCTGGTGCCTTACCCTGACACAGCGGCGCTGGCCGCCGCGCTGCGCGACGCGCTCAGCGGCGAGACGCGGGCGCGTCTGGCCGCGCAGACGGGCGCTGGCCTGGAGCGTTTCGCCTGGGAGACGCTGGTCGCGCAGACGGCTGCTCTGCTGGAGGCCACATGCACGTCCTGATGATCAGCCTGGACGCCAGCCTGCTCGGCGACCCGCACGGCGACACTGTGGGGCGTCACCTGGAGTATGCGCGGCGTATCGGAACGCTGACGATTGTCACCTACAACCCCGCCAGTCAGCCGAAAGCGCCGCAGCAGTTCGCCGACAACCTGGCCGTCTACCCGGCCAACACGCGCCCGGCGCTGTTCCCCTGGGCCGCTTACCGCCTCGCCGCGCGCCTGCACCGGCAGCAGCCCGCCGACGTGGTGACGGCGCAGGACCCGTTCGCCTGCGGGCTGGTGGGGCTGCTGCTCAAGTGGCGCTGCGGCCTGCCGCTGAATGTGCAGAGTCACAGCCACTTTTTCGACAATCCCCACTGGATCGCCGAGCGCCCGCTGCGCAATCGCCTGCTCTACGCGCTGGCCCGGCTGGTCGTGCCGCGCGCCGACACGCTGCGCGTGCTCTCCGAGCGCGAGAAAGCGATCTGTGTGCGACACGGGGTGCCGCCGGAACGGATCACGGTGCTGACCGTGCCCACGCCTGTGGATGTCTTCGCGCAGCCGGTCGGCGCGGCGCGGCTGGCGGAGCTGCGCGCCGCACTGGGCCTCGCCCCAGATGCGCCCGTCCTGCTGTGGGTGGGCTTTCCGGCGGCGTTCAAGCACGTCGAGCTGCTGCTGGCGGCTTACGTTCTGGTGCGGCGGCAGCGCCCTGCCGCCCGCCTGGTGCTCGTCGGCGACTTCCGCACGCGCCCGGATTTCGTCCGCCAGGCCCAGGCCGAGGGGGTGATCTTCGCCGGGCGAGTCGATCACGGCGATCTGCCCGCCTACTATCAGCTTGCCAGCCTCTACGTCCACAGCTCGCGTTATGAAGGCGTGGCCCGCGTGCTGATGGAAGCATTGGCCGCCGGGACGCCGGTGGTGAGCACCGATCATTTGGGCGCGGCGGAAGTCGTGCGGCACGGCGAGAGCGGCCTGCTGACCGAGCACACCCCGGAGGCGCTGTCCGGGGCGATCCTCGCCCTGCTGGACGATCCGGCGCGTGCGCAGGCGATGGGCGCGGCGGGCCAGCGCGACGTTCTGGAGCGCTTCGACCACGGGCGCGGCCTGGACGCCATCGCCGAGACGTACCGGGCGACGCTGCGCGCCGCCGGGCGCGCGGTTTAGAGGTTGGCATGGATACTGCAAATCCGTCTGGCTGGAAGCAATCCCCCCATCCCCCATCCCCTTCCCCCACGCAAGCGGAGGGAAGGGGAGAAGATTTGCCTCTCGCTCCCTTCCCCCCCTGTGGGGGAAGGGCTGGGGATGGGGGGGATCCTGCCTGGCCCGTGCGCTGGCTGCTGATCACGCGCAAGCTCGACCCCGCCGACGATCACGTGGGCTTCGTCATGCGCTGGGTCGAGGCGCTGGCCGCGCGGCTCGATCACCTGGACGTGATCTGCCAGGAGCACGTCAACCCGCCCCTGCCCGCCAACGTGACGCTGCACAGCATGGGCAAGGAAGCGGGCGCGGGGCGGATCGCGCAGGCGCGGCGCTTCACCGCGCACCTGCGGCGGCTCGTGCCCCAGGTGGACGGCGTCCTCTGCCACATGATCCCGCGCTACGTCTGGCTCGCCGCGCCCTGGACGCGCCTGCACGGCAAGCCGCTGCTGCTGTGGTACACGCACCGCCAGGCCAGCGCCGAGCTGCGCCTGGCCGCGCGCCTGGCGACGCACATCCTCACCGCCTCGCCGGGCAGCTTCCCGCTGCGGTCGGGCAAGGTGCGCGTGATGGGGCACGGCGTGGATGCGACGCTGTTCCCCGCGCCGGAGGGCGAAGAGGCGCCGCCCGCCATCGTGCAGGTGGCGCGGCTGGCGCGCATCAAGCGGCAGGATGCGCTGATGCGCGCCGCGTCGCTGCTGGCCGCGCGCGATGACGTGGGCGCGTTCCGCGTGCAACTGGTCGGCGGGCCGGTGCAGGAGCAGCCGGACTATCCCGTCGCGCTGGAGACACTACTCCGCTCGCTCGACCCTGCGCCGCCGGTGACGCTGACCGGCCCGCTGCCCCACGCCGAAGCCATCGCTCTGGTACGGCGGAGCGCCGTCACCGTCAACCTCAGCCCGCCGGGCCTGTTCGACAAGGCGGCGCTGGAAGGGATGTTCGCCGGCAAGCCGGCGCTCGTCACCAACGCCGATTTCGCCCCGCTGCTCGGTGACGCCGCCGACCTGCTCCTGCTGCCGCCCGACGCCGGGCCGGAGGTGCTGGCCGAACGACTGGCGCGTCTGCTGGCTCTGACGCCGGGCGAGCGCGCCGCGCTGGGCGCAGAGCTGCGCGCGCGGGCGCTGGCCGCCCATTCGCTGGACAGCCTGATGGATCGCATCGTCGCCCTGCTGGGCGAGGCGGTGGCGCATGGCTGACACCTGGCAAGGCTCCCCCCTTCCTAAATCCTTCCCCCACAAGGGGGGAAGGACTTGGGCGCGCTTGCCTGACTCCCCTTCTCCCCTCGTGGGGGAAGGGGCCAGGGGATGGGGGGCCGCTCGCCTGCTGCTGGGCGAGGCGGTGGCGCATGGCTGAGCCGCGCCTGGTCTACCTGAGCAATAACCGCCTGCCGACCGAGAAAGCGCACGGCCTGCAGATCGTCCAGATGTGCGAGGCGCTGGCCGACGCCGGTTACGCCGTGACGCTGATCGCGCCGCGCCGCTTCAATACGCGCGAGATGCGCGCCATCCGCTCGCTGTGGGATCACTACGGCGTGCGGCGCAACTTCACCCTCACGCGCCTGCCCTGCCTCGACCTGTTCCCGCTGTTCCCGCGCTACGCCGTCGCCTTCCTGGTGCAGACGCTCACCTACCTGCTGGCCATCCTGGCCTGGCTGCCCTTCCGGCGCGCCGACCTGCTCTACACGCGCGACCTGTTCATCGGCGCGGCGCTGGCCCTGCTGCGCCCGCGCACGCCGCTGGTCTACGAGGTGCACCAGGTGCACCATTCGCGGCTGGGACGGCGGCTACAAGGGATGCTGGCGCGGCGGGCGCACGTGGTGGCCATCACCGGGCACCTGGCCGGGCACATGCGCGAATTGGGCGCGCGGCGCGTCCTGGTGGCCCACGACGGCATCCGCGCGGCGCGCTTCGCCGGCCTGCCCAGCCGCGACGCGGCGCGGGCGGCGTGCGGCCTGCCCCAGGAGGCCTTCGTGATCGGCTATGTCGGGCGGCTGCACACGATGGGCATGCCCAAGGGGTTGGACACGCTGGCAGAAGCGCTTGCCCTGGCCGCGAAGGGCGACACGTGCCCTGATCTGCTCCTTGTCGGCGGGCCGCCGGAAGGTGTGGCGGCGTTGCGCGCGCAGTGGGCCGCATATGGCTTGCCGACCGAAAAGCTGCACGCAGTGGGCCAGGTGCCCGCCGGTGAAGTGCCGCGCTACCTGGCGGCGATGGACGTGGGGGCGATGCCGCTGCCCTGGACGGAGCATTTCGCCTATCACGCTTCCGCGCTCAAGCTGTTCGAATACATGGCCGCCGGGTGCGCGGTGCTCGCCTCCGACCTGCCCAGCACCGCCGAAGTGGTGCGCGATGGCGAGACGGCGCTGCTCGTCCCGCCCGGAGACGCGGCGGCGCTGGCGGCGGCGATCCGCCGGCTGCGCGACGATCCGGCGCTGCGCGAGCGGTTGGGCGCGCTCGCTCGCCAGGAGGTGGCGGCCTACACCTGGGGGGCGCGCGCGGCGCGCATCCGGGCATTTATCGGAGGAAAGGGCTGATGCGCGTTGCGTTCCTGACCCCTGAGCTTCATGCCCCCTACGGCTGGGCGCGCTACGCCCTCGAGCTGGCCCGCGCCCTGACCGCGCAGGGGATCGAAGTGGTGGCCCTCACCCAGCCCGGTGCAGCGCTGTCCGCAGCGGATGGGCTGGCCGATGTGCGCCCCGTGCTGCCCCGCCTGGTGCCGCGCCCGCGCCTGTTCGTCGTCCGCTCGCTGCTGGCGATCGCGCGCGTCCGCCGGGCGACCGCTGACTGCGACCTGCTGCACGTGGTCGCCGAGCCGTATAGCGCGGTTGGCGCGTTGGCTGCCGGGCGGCGCCCGCTGGTGGTGACGGCGCACGGCACCTACGTGCCGCAGACAGTCCGGCGGCGGCTGGTCGGCGCGCTCTATCGGCGGGCCTACCGCCGCGCCCACCTGATCGCCGTCAGCGAGTTCACCGCCGCCCAGGTGCGCGCCGCCCTGCCCGGTGCCGTACCGGAGGTCATCCGCAACGGCGTGCACGTCGCCCGCTTCCAGGCACCCGCCCCCGCGCCCGCCAGGCGCGGCCCGACCATCCTGGCCACCGGCGGCGTCAAGGCGCGCAAGGGGACGCATCTGCTGGTGGCGGCGCTGGCCCGCGTGCGCCAGCGCGTGCCCGACGCGCAGCTTGTCGTGACCGGCATCCAGTTGGAGCCAGACTACCTGGCCAGCGTGCAGGAGCAGGCGCGCACCCTGGGCCTGGCGGACTGCGTGCACCTGCCCGGCCAGGTGCCGGAAGACGAACTGCGCGGCTGGTATCAACATGCGGACGTGTTCGCGCTGCCCTCGCTGACAGTGGGCGAGAAATTCGAGGGCTTCGGGCTGGTCTTCCTGGAGGCGAGCGCGTGCGGGCTGCCGGTGATCGGCACGACGGGCAGCGGCGTAGCCGAGGCGGTGCTCGACGGCGAGACGGGGCTGCTCGTCCCGCAGGACGACGTGCCCGCGCTGGCCGAGGCCATCATCCGTGTGCTGACCGACGAAGCGCTGCGCGCGCGGCTGGGGGCGGCGGGTCGCGCCTACGCCCAGACGCAGGATTGGGCGCAGGTCGCCGGGCAGGTGGTGGCCATCTACGAGCAGGGGACGCATTCGCGCGTGGAGCGAGCGTCTCCCAATCGCTGAGGCGCAGCGAGGAACGCTGAGGATAGCTTATAGAGGCCTTGCCTTTCTCCGCACCCTCGCGAAACCCCACCTGAGTTCGCCGCGCGATCTCATCCCCTGGCCCCGCTGCGCCCGGCCCCCCCACCCCAAACCCTTCCCTCCTGGTGGGGGAAGGGCCGGAGATGGGGGGCTGGACCAGGCCAAACCGTACACTCATTTCCGCCCTGATGCACGAGACAAGACCGCCGAGGCGCAGAGGATGCAGAGAAGGACATTGAGGAGAACTATTGAAGACTCTCCGCTTTGTTCCGCGCTCTCTGCGCCTCGGCGGTAATGCTTTGCTCTCAGAGAGGCGGCGTGTTTTCGCTTTGCCCAGGCCGTGCTAGAATGAAAGCCAGATGGCGAACGGAAAGGACGAGGTGCGTGATGGCCGCTGGTGGGGGTTTCTGCGCCCGGCATGGCCCTTTCGATCCGCCCAACCAGACATGCCCCTACTGCGCGCTGGAAGAGGCGCAGCGCCGCGCCTATGGCCCGCCGGCAGGGGCGGCTCAGCCGTCTGCCCCGGCGGAGGGCGAGCGCACCAACGTGATTCAGCGCAACGCTCCGCCGCCGGACGAGGCACCCGCGCCCACCGAAGCCATCCCCCGCGAAGAGGCCGAAAAGCCAGAAATTCCGCCCGAAGCCGCTGCGCCCCCGCCCGAAGCGCCGCCCACCCCATTGGGCTGGCTGGTGGTCAAGTCGCCGCCGGCGCGGCGCGGCGAGATCGTGCCTGTGCGGGCGAACCAGATCATCGGGCGCGAGGGCGACGTGCGCTGGGACGATCCACGCCTGTCGCGCCAGCACGCCCGCGTCACGCTGGAGCCGCCGCGCGGCGATCTGGAGGGCGCGCCCGTCTTTCATCTATGGCCGTTCGGGACGACGAACCCCGTGTTCATCAACGGGCAGGAGATTCGGAGCGCGACGCCCCTGCGCGAAAACGACGAGATTCAGCTTGGCGAGACATTGTTCGTCTTCAAGTTGTTGCCGGACTGAGGTGCACAGCCTATGAGTCAATCGAGCGCCGCGCCGCTGCTGGTCAGCGTGGCCATGCACACGGACGTAGGAAAGCAGCGCGAACAGAACCAGGACGCGATCGGGCACCTGACCCCCGAAGACCCGGTTATCTTGGGCCGCCTGGGACGACTGTTCGTGCTGGCCGATGCTGACGAAGCGCTGGCGCGCAGCGACCTGGCCAGCCAGTATGCCGTCAGCACCATCCTCAGCAGCTATTACGAGCAAGAGCAGGGCGCGCCGCCCGAACGCCTGGCGCGCGCCATCGCCGGCGCGAACAACGTCATCTACGCCGAGTCTCAGGAGAGCGGCGTGGAGATGGCCGCGACGGTGATCGGCGCAGTGGTACGCGGACACGACCTGATCCTGGGCACAGTTGGCGACAGCCCGGTTTACCTCGTCCGCGATGGCGCACCGCGCCGCCTGACGCCCGAACTCCCGGCGCGCGAGCTGCTCAGCGAAGGCGCTTTCGGCGAAGAGGGCGAGCCGGCGTTGAAGCTGGGCGTCAGCCACTCGGCCCAGGTGGACATCATCACCGGGCGCGTGCGGGCGGGCGATGTGGTCCTGCTGTGCAGCGACAGCCTGGCGCGTTACATCACACCGCAAGAGATGGCGCAGACCGTGATCGAACAGCCGGCTGAGCAGGCTGCCCGGACGCTGGTGGCCCTGGCCAACGAGCGCGATGGCAGTGACGATGTCTCGGTGATCGTGCTGTGCCTCAGCGAAGACAGCGAGCTGGCGCGCCTGCCGCACATCCCCAACCCGATGGAGGCGTGGGGAGTGCCGCGCCGCTCGGAACGGATGCGCCCCGCCGAGGCTGCGGCTCCCACTGCGTCTGGCGCGCAGACAGCCGCCAGCCTGCTCGGCGTTGTGTACCGGCTGCTGCGCGGCAACACCGTGCTGACCGGCGTGAGCATGGTGGTGGCGCTGGTGCTGTTTGTGCTGCTCATGCTGGTGATTTCCAGCCGGGGCGATGAGAAGAAGGCGCCCCCCAAGGCGACGCCCATCCCGCCGGCGGCGCTGACGCAAACGGTGACGGCTGGCCAGCAGAGGACGGCTCAAGCGGTTGCCCAGGCGACGAGCGACGCGGCCCTGGCGGCGACTTCTGCAGAAGCGGCCCGGCTGACGCTCACCCCGCCCACGCCCGTGCCCACCAGCGGCCCGCAGATGGAGACGGGTCTGTGGTTCAAGGTGCTCCCCGGTGACCCGATCCCGACCTTCGATGCGCCGGACCTGCACGCCGAGCCTTTGACCGCCCTGGAGCCGGGCAGCAACTACCGTGTCTCCAGCGTAAATCGCGAAGCCAACGCCGGGCCGTGGTATCAGGTGGTGGATAACCTGGGTGAGGAGATACGTTGGGTCAACGGGCCGAGCCTGCACGCGCGCATCGTCGTTGTGAACGATGCCGGGGACCCGCTGCCGGACGAGGCGCAGCCGCTCGACGTGCCCCCGCCGGGGCCGGATGGCGCGCCCGCACCAACGCGCACACCCGCCGAAACCGCTACCCCGCGCCCCATGCAATCTGGCACGCCGGGGACTCCGGTTCCGCCGCTCACGCCCACGTCCACTACGCGCCCGTCCATCTCCTACAGCGTGGAGTCCTGGGGGGTGGGCACTATGGTTGTGCTCAAGATGAATCTGGATCTCTGTCGTATCCCGGACGTGCTGGCGTGCGACGTGGGCAGCGCGTCTGAGGGGGAGATTGGGACGATTGTCCAGGGGCCAGTCCCGGCGGGCGAGCACTGGTGGTGGGAAGTCGAGTTCCAGGATGGGCGCGCTGGCTGGGTGGCCCAGGCGCTGCTGAAGACTCCGTAGGGCAGCGGGCAGCGTTTTCGGCGATCTGGGTCCAGTGGTCAGTTGTCAGTTGGCGGAGCGGCTAGTGCCCCAGAGCGGAAATGAGCATACAGTCTGGCCTGGTCCGGCCCCCCATCCCCGGCCCTTCCCCCACGAGGGGGGAAGGGAGAAGAGCGCGCCCGCCGAGCTTCTCCCTCCCTGCGGGAGAGGGGTTTGGGGTGGGGGGCAGCGAGCAACTACCGGCGGACTTCCGCCAGCCTGTACGAGGTGGGCAGCCTGGCTCGTCGCGCTGAAGACTGATCACTGAAGACCGATCGCTGATCACCACCGTCCGCCTGCGCTCAGCTCTCCACATGGAAGGTCAGCGCCGTATCGCCAATGGTGATGCGGTCGCCATTGCGCAGGCGCTGGGCCATGACGCGCTCGCCGTTGATCAGCGTGCCGTGCGAGCTGCGCTGATCCTGCAGGTAAAATGCCCCCCTGCCATAGCGAATCAGAAAATGCCTGCGCGACACTTTGGGGTCGAAAACCTGAATGTCACAGGCAGTTGAGCGCCCAACCAGCGTGTCGGGCTTGTCCAGCCAGGCCCGCTGGGTAGCCAGCGCCCCGCCGATTCCTTCCAGCCAGGCGCGGGGCATGGCCGCCGGGCGCGAAGCGGGGCCTTGTGTCATGATCGGGGACACGGACGGGCGCGGCATAGGCTGTGGCGCTCTGGCGTGCGGCGGCGGTGGCCCCGCCGGGCGGAGCGGCAGCGCAGAGCCGAGCGATTGCCCGCACTGTTCGCAGGCGGGCGCTCCGGGTGGGTTCAGCGTCCCGCAGCGCGGGCAAGGGGCGGCCCCCGCACGCGGCAGCGGGCGCGACCCTGTGCCCACCTGGCTGCCTGCGCGCAGATAGACCACCAGCAGCGCGATCCCGGCCATAAACGCGATCAGCGCGCCAACCCCTACGACCAGCAGGATCAGAATTTCCACTGCGATTTCCCCGCCCCGGCACCATCCCTGTGGCATTGTCCAGTATAAAAGCCGCCGCCCTGCGCTGCAATAGGCAACTGGCAGAGTGCCAGGGCAAATGCCGCAAACGTGCGCGTTTGACTACTTTTGCTTGCACCCCCGAGAGCAGAGCGACTTGACATTTGTCAATTACATCCTCGTTCATTCGTGATATTCTGAACAATGGGAGAGCAACAAACAGTTATCACCAGACTCAAGCGGGATTTGCAGAGGGCCGTCTGGTCGCAATTCGCTTCTTGGAATTGCGGGCCGGACGCTTTTCGTTTTGAAGGGAGGTGCCGATAAGAAGAGTTAGGTCAGCCCGATGAACACCCGTCTGGAAGCAAGATTGACGCGCATATCACAGAGGAGTTCGAAGTGAAGACTATCTACAAGGCCCTAACTTGCCTGCTCCTGGTATCTTTCCTGGCAGCAGGTCTGGCGGCAGTTCCGCACCTCGCCTCGGCCCAAGGAGAACCTGACCGGCTTGCCGAGATGCGCACGGTGATCGCCAAGAAAGTATCGGAAATCCCTGTAATCGATGGTGATTTCTCCGATCCGGCATGGGCAGAAGCGGCAACTACGGCTTATGGCCCTAGCAGATGGCAGGCCGTGTACACCGATGACGAGATGGCAATGCACGTTAGTTGGGTCGATCACGACGCTAACATCGATCAGCGAGGCACGTGGAACTGGGACGCTGACGCGCAGTCGTGGTGGCGAACCGGTTGGGAGCCGGGAACCTGGGAAGGCTTCAGTGGCGAAAGGCATCCTGAATGGATGAGTATCGCGTTCGATATAAACTCGGAAATCAGTGATGCTTCGATGGCCGATATTGATGTAGGTTGCGGTGCTACCTGCCATGAATATCCTCCCGGTTCAGGTAAGATGCACCATGGGACCTGGGCGCCGGGTGCATATATCGATCTGTGGTATGTGATGTTCAGACACGCCTTTGGGCCCGGTGGTTCTCTGGAGGACATGGGTTTCATCCAGGGTGGCACCAGCGTCTCTCAATCACCACAAGAAGAGCTGATATTCAACCCCTCAGATCCAGTGGATGTTCGCGGGGTAATCAATGGCCGCATCACGTTCGCGGGTTACCTTGACGACAGAATACTAGGCTCATGGGAGGACCCGGAATTCGTAGCTCGTGAGAATCCGGGCGATCTGTATTGCTTGAACTGTCACAGGGACCTGGGATTGTCGTATGAACCACTAGAAATAGACTACACCCGCAGTGACGTTGGCACTCCGGCATACCGCGAGAACTGGAATGAAGACCAGTCTGCACCTCTCTACATGGAACTCGCCCCTGAGAACTTCATGGATTGTATGGCGCTAACCCAGGCCGAAATTGACGCTGGCGAAGCGGTGCTGATCGCCGATCTCAGTGAAGCCGAGATTGGGAAGGCCTGGGACAACTACGCCGCTCTGAACGGTGTTGTCCCGCAGCATATCCTGCAAGAGCCGACCGAGAGCCATGCTGATGTTCAGGTTGCAGCAACCTGGGAGAATGGCTACTGGAATCTGGAACTGAAACGGAAGCTGGTAACCGGCTATGACGACGACGTCCAATTCGATGATCTCAGCAAAGATTATCACTTCGGCGTAACGCAGTGGAGCCATAGGCGATTCATTGGGGCTGAAGAGCATGGCACTGCCTCCTGGACTCTGCGTTTCGAGCAGTAACTCCGCCTGGGGCATAGCCTGTACCCTCCGGGCTGCGCCCCCCTTCTAAGCCCGGATCAGTGAGGAGCTGTCCGTACATCCTGGACAGCTCCTTCTTTGTGCTCATTCGACGGGATGGACAGGGGGTTCCCTCCGGGTGCGCCGCGTAGGTGACTGGCAGCCAGAGAGCGAGATCTTGTCACGACTTGACATTTGTCAATTACATCCCTGTTCATTCGTGATATTCTGAACGATAGGCCGTAGGAACCAATGGTCGCCCCATGCTCAAGCAACATTTTGAAGAAGGCTGTCTGGCCGCAACCTGCTTCTGGGGGTGCGGATTGAGTGCTGTCTTGTTTTGAAGGGAGATGCCGATAAGAAGAGTTAGGTCAGCCCGATGAACACCCGTCTGGAAGCAAGATTGACGCGCATATCACAGAGGAGTTCGAAGTGAAGACTATCTACAAGGCCCTAACTTGCCTGCTCCTGGTATCTTTCCTGGCAGCGGGTCTGGCGGCAGTTCCGCGCCTTAAGAGCGTCTCAGCACAAGACCGCGACGCAATTGCCGAGTTACTCACTGTGGTCGCCAAGAAAGTAGACGAGATGCCCGTCATTGATGGCGACTTCTCCGATCCGGCGTGGGCAGAGGCAACGCCTACGTCCATCGGCGGTTGGACCTGGAAAGCGGTCTACGACGATGACGAGGTGGCGCTGTACATTGGCTGGACGTCTCACAGTGCCAGAATTGACGTGCGCGGCACGTGGAATTGGGACAGCGAGACGCAGACATGGTGGCGGACCGTTTGGGATACGCCGATGCGTTTGGGCGAGTGGTTCAGCATCTCTTTTGACATTTCCAGTGACTTGTCAACCGCCCCCATGACCGAAGAAGGCTGCGGCGCTTTCTGCCATGAATATCCTCCGGGTTCGGGCATATTTCACCATCAGACCAACGCATTGGAGGCTTACGTCGATTCATGGTTGGTCTTCGCGAAGCACGGCTTCAGGCCAAACTCCGGTGTAGATAGCGGCTGGCTCCTGGGAGTGACGAGCGCTTCTCAGGAAGGCGACCTGGTCTTCAACTCTTCGGATCCGCTCCGCGACCGCGAAGTCATTGATGGCAAGGTCACCTTTGTGGGCTACTCTGAAGACAAGGTCTTCGCCTCTCCGGACGATCCCAAATTCGCTGCGCGCGACACACCCGCCGACCGCTACTGCCAGAAATGCCATGACGAGCTAAATGTGATCGTGGAGGGGACGGATCCACTGCTGCTGAACTACACCTTCGGCGACCCTGGCGACATCCTCTACTCCGAGAACTGGAATGATAACCATGCTGCACCTCTCTACATAGAGATCGCCCCCGAAGACTGGGTGGATGCCATGGTGATCACCCAAGCTGAGATTGACTCCGGCGAAGCAGTGCCGGTCGCTGACCTCAGCGCTGACGAAATTACGGAGTACTGGGACAAGTACGCCGCTCTGAACGCTATCGTCCCCAACCTGGTCCTGCAGGAGCCGTCTGGCGACCAGGCTGACATCCGCACCGCAGCGACCTGGCACAACGGGTACTGGGCCGTGGAGATGAGGCGAAACCGGGTAACCGGCAGCGATTATGATGTCCAGTTCGACGATCTCAACAAGGATTACCCCTTCGCGGTAACCATGAATGTCCATCAGACTGGTTTCCTGTATGAAGGCTGGACTCTGCGCTTCGAGCAGTAACTCCGTCTGGGGTATAGCCTGTACCCTCCGGGCTGCGCCCCCCTTCTAAGCCCGGATCAGTGAGGAGCTGTCCGTACATCCTGGACAGCTCCTTCTTTGTGCGCCAATGACCACTGCACACGAACTCATGCATAACCCACGCCCTGCGCAATGCGGTATACTGGAGTCAGCGCACAGCCACAGATCAGCCGCCTGCCTTGCGCAGGATGGCGAGGGAGACCCATGCCAGATTCTGCTCAATCACTCCGTGTGCTGATCACCGTCCCGTTCAGCGACGACCTGCTCGACCGCTTTCGCCAGGTGTCCGACCGGGTTGCGCTGCTCGTGCATCCCGCCGAGCAGGCCCGCGACGTGCCGGACGAGGCATGGGCGTCTGCCCAGGTGCTCTATACCAACTGCGTCGTGCCGGAGCCAGAACAGGCACCTCAACTGCGCTGGATTCAGGCGCACACCGCCGGCATTGATCATCTGTGGGACCAGCCGATCATCCAGACTGCCGATGTGCTGCTGACGACGACCAGCGGCATTCATGCCCCGGCAGTGACCGAATACGTCTTCACGATGATGCTGGCTTTCGCACACCGACTGCCGGCGCTGATGGAGCAGAAAGCGGCCAGCGAGTGGCCCAGCGGCGACCGGAGCGCCTTCATGCCCCGCCTGCTGCGAGGCAGCACAGTTGGCATCGTCGGCTATGGCAGTGTGGGGCGCGAGATCGCCCGCGTTGCTCAGACCTTCGGCATGGACGTGCTGGCCGTCAAGCGCGACGTGCGCCAGCCCGTCGAGACTGATAGCTACGTTCTGCCCGGTCACGGCGACCCGGAGGGCGTGTTCTTCCACCGCCTGTACCCGCCGGAGGCGCTGGTTTCAATGGTGCGCGAGTGCGACTTCGTGGTGCTGGCGGTGCCGCTCACCGAGGCGACGCGGGGCATGGTCAACGCCGGGGTGCTGGAGGCGATGAAGCCCAGCGCCTACCTGATCAACGTCAGCCGGGGCGGGGTGGTGGACGACGAGACGCTGGCCGAGGCGCTGCAGCGCCGAGTGATCGCCGGGGCTGCCTCGGACGTATTCGAATCCGAGCCGCTGCCCAGCGACAGCCCGCTGTGGAAGCTGCCCACCCTGATCATCAGCCCGCACCTGGCCGGGGCCGCTGCGGATTACCGCGAGCAGGCGGCCCAGGTTTTCGTCGAGAATCTCAAGCGCTACCTGGCGCGCAAGGACCTGCTCAACCTGGTGGATCGCACGCGCGGCTACTGAGCCAGCCGCGCAACGGTTCGGCCCAGTCGGACGTAGAAGAATGATGAGGGGATGAACGGATAAGCTGCCGTAAGGTGTAGCCCCAGGAAAGGCGAGAACATCATGGTCAAGGCGAAATCACAACCGGACAAGGGAGCCAGCGCAGCGCCGCGCAAGCCGCTCGATGCCTTCGCGCATCACCAGGTGCGGGCGCTGGAGGAGACCGGCAAGGCGCTTGCCTCGCTGCTGCCCAAGAGCTTTCGGGAACATGCCGGCAACGCGCTCGACGAGACGCGCGCAAGCTGGGAAGCGCTGTTCGACGGCGTGCTCGATTCGCTGGAGTGCGGTGTGGACAAGCTGCGCGGCAAGCCAAAGGCAGGCGACGATAAGGACAAGGTGAAAGTCGAGGTCGAGTGACGGCTGAAGCCTGCCCCCCCTTCCTGACGAAACCCGGCGCTGCACGAGCGCCGGGTTGTCTTTTTTCGGGTTGAGGGCGGCCTGGAGGGGCCGCGCGGTGTTGTGGAGAAGTTGTCTAGTTAGCGCCGAGGCGCACGACTTCGCTGGCCTGCGGCCCCTTCGGCCCCTCGGTGATTGAGAACTCGACCTGGTCACCTTCGTTCAGGTTGCGATAGCCGGAGCCGACAATCGCGGTGTAGTGCACGAAGACATCCGGGCCGCCTTCATGCGCGATGAAGCCATAGCCCTTCTGCGCATTAAACCATTTGACCACGCCGGTAAGACGTTCTGCCATTTCGGGATGCTCCTTTTGCCCACTGCTAGAACATACAGTGTGGGCGGGCGTTGCGGTGCGGGTCAAAAATCAACCCGGTGTGGTCGTGCTACACCGGGTATGGTCTTTCTCACCGGTACTGCAAACAACCTGCTCCACTACACCTGGAATTGTAGTAGACGTTCGGAATGGTGTCAATAAGCGCCTACGGGGGCGGGCAGGCACGCCTTCCCTCATGGCGGGATTCAGGTTGCCGGGTGGCGATCGAGAATCGGGACAACCTGACAATTGTCAGGGCGCGTGCCAAACCTGTCAGGGTGGGGCACTGCTCTGCTGTGCCCTGGTTGACCTCACCCCCGCCCGGCGCTGACGCGCCTCACCGCCCCCTCTCCACGCAGATGGAGGGGGCAAGCCGAGCGCAGCGCGGCTGGGGGTGAGATCACTGCCCCCCGCCCGGCGAGTCGCTGTCAACCTGGGCACGCCCCGGCGTAGGGTGATCGTTGTCCTAAAGTGGCGCCAGATGCGCTACAATCGAGTGGCGAAAGCAATTCAGGAGGACACACCATGCACTCTTCGGCTGCTTTGACTCGCCAGCGCCAGATACGCGGCTTCGTCATCGCCTGGCTGGGCATCACCCTGGTCATGGGCGCGCTGACGTTCGCCGGCATTTACTACGCCACCGGTTTGGTCGCCGGAGAAGAAGGGGCCAGCGTCGCCGCGCTGCCTAACGCGGACGCCGACTCCCTGGCGGACGCCGCGCCACCAGCAGAAGCGCTGGCCGCGCCGCTGGACGCCGCCCCCCCTGTTGTCCCGGAGCAACCCGTCGCCCCTGCTGCGCAGGAAGCAGCGCCCGCCGCTGACACAGCCAGGCAGCCCATCGCCGCGCCCGCCGCTGCGGGGGGCGAGCCGGACGAGCCGGCGGCCTACAGCGTGGCTGTGCTCCCCACGACGAGCGACGCCCAACCTGCCCGCCAGGTGGCGACGCCCATCCCCACGCTGACCCCGCGCCCGGTTGACGTGGGCGGCTTTCAGCTTGGCATTCAGGTGCAGCCCAACATGGACCCCGAAGTGTACAGGCTGTGGATGGGCGAGGTGCGCGATAAGCTGAAGCTCGGCTGGATCAAGGAGCAGGTGCGCTGGGAAGTGGTCGAGCCGCAGCCGGGCCAATACAACTGGTCGGAGCTGGACGTGACGCTGCCGCTGGCCCAGGAGTACGGCAACAAGGTCATGCTGAGCATCGTCACTTCGCCCGAATGGGCGCGCGAGCCGGGCGCCCCGCGCGTGGATGTGGAGGGTAAGCCCCTGGGCGGGCCGCCCACCGATCCGCAGACCTACGCCAACTTCATCACCACGCTGCTCTATCGCTATCCCGGCATGATCCACGCCGTCGAGGTGTGGAACGAGATGAACCTCGACCGCGAATGGGCGTCCGTCTCCGGGCTGAGCGCGCAGAACTACGTCACGCTGCTGCGCGCGGCCTACAGCGCGATCAAGGCCGTTGATCCGGGGATCATCGTCATCAGCGGGGCGCTGTCGCCGACCGGTGGCGACGGCGGCGTGCGCGCCTATGATGATTTCGTCTACATGGACATGCTGATCCAGGCCGGCGTGCTGAACGTGAGCGACTGTGTCGGCGCGCATCACAACGGCTACAACATCGGCCCCAACGTGCCCTGGAACCAGGTGCCCAACGACCCGCGCGCCACCTTCCGCGGCCCGTTCGACAACCCGCATCACTCGTGGTCGTTCTACAGCACGCTCAACGGCTACGCTCAGCGCATCCAGCAGGCGGGCAGCGACAAGAAGCTGTGCATCACCGAGTTCGGCTGGCCAACGACCGAAGACCTGACCGGCTACCCACGCGACTTCGAGTTCGCCAACGACAACACGCTGGCCGAGCAGGCGCAGTTCATCGGCGGGGCGATTGAGGCCATGGAAAGCTGGGGCTTCGTGTGGCTGGCCTGGGTGTGGAACCTGAACTACGGCCCGCAGGCCGGCTGGGATGCCACCAACGATAACGTGCCCTACTCGCTGCTGCGCCCGGAGTGGCAGCAGGCCCCGGCCTACGAGGTCATCGGCACTTACAACTTCCGCGAGCACTAAGCGGCTGGGCCGACCTGCTCGGCTGACCTCACCCCCGCCCAGCGCTGACGCGCTTCACCGCCCCCTCTCCGGCTCTGCCGGAGAGGGGGCGCTACCGAGCCGCGCCCTCACCTGACGGATTTACACGCCCCCCGTCTCAGAGCATTCGCAGCCCGGAGACCGTTTGAAAGGCCGCGCGCCTGCCTTTGCTCCTCATCCCCGGCCCTTCTTCCACAGGAGATGCTGTTGGCGAGAACTCCCGTAGGGGCGTATTGCAATACACCCCTACGGGGCCGCAGCAGAGCAGCGCTCCTACGAAACCGGCGCACGCTTCGTTCGCCAAAGTACCACGCGGGAAGAAGAGAGAAAAGCGGCAGGCCCGCCTCTTTTCTACCACACTGAGCGGAAGGACAAGGTTGAGGAATAGGAGCGCGTGTGGGCACTGTTTAGCCGCGTGTGGAGCGGAGAGGAGAGCGATTCCCGCCGGCTGCGCGCCGTCCTCGGCGCGTCCGTCAGCGGCGCCGTCAAGTGACACATCGCATTCGCGAGCATTGCAGACGCCACTTGGCACCCGTGTAACAGCAGCCTATAGTGAGGGTGGAGGGCATGTGTGCCAAGTGGTCTCCTTGCATCGTAATAGCTTAAAATAGGAGAGTAAGGATAAAATTTCATGGAAACCTTATGGGAATCGCGTTTTGCGCTGCGCACCCAGCGCATGACCAGTTCGCTCATCCGCGAGCTGCTCAAGCTGACGCAGCGCCCGGAAATCATCTCGTTTGCTGGCGGGCTGCCCGCTGCCGAATACTTCCCGGTTGACCGTTTTCAGGAAGCCTGCCAGCGCGTGCTGGCCACCCAGGCCCACCTCGCTCTGCAATACAGCCCCACCGAAGGGTACCAGCCCCTGCGCGAGATGATTGCCGAGCACCTGTCGCACTACAACATCTGCGTCGGCGCGGAAAACGTCCTGATCACCTCCGGCTCGCAGCAGGCGCTCTCGCTGATCGGCGCGTTGCTGATCAACCCCGGCGATCACGTGCTGGTCGAGCAGCCCACTTATCTGGGAGCGTTGCAAGCCTTCTCCGCCTACCAGGCCGAGTACGTCGGCGTGCCCACCGACAGTCAGGGCATCTGCGTGGATCAGCTTCCGGCGGCGCTGCGGCACGGGCCGAAGTTCATGTACATCCTGCCCAACTTCCAGAACCCCGCCGGCGTGACGATCAGCGCTGAGCGGCGCGCGCGGCTGATCGCGCTGGCTCACCAGCAGGGCGTGCCCATCGTCGAAGACGATCCTTACGGGCAGCTTCGCTTTGAGGGGGAGCACCTCAAGCCGCTGGTTGTGGAGGACGTCGAACAGTCTGGCAACAACGGCACCTGCTACACAGGCAACGTCATCTACGTCTCGACCTTCTCCAAGACGCTGGCTCCCGGCCTGCGCACGGCCTGGATTGTCGCCGCGCCGCCCGTCATCAACAAGCTGGTGCAGCTCAAACAGGGCGCCGACCTGCACTCCAGCACTTTCACCCAGATGGTCATCTACGAAGTCGCCAAAGACGGCTTCATAAACGAGCACGTGCGCAAGCTGCGCCAGGTCTATCGCCAGCGCCGCGACACGATGCTGGCCGCACTCGATCGCTACATGCCGTCCGAAGCGCGCTGGACGCAGCCGGAGGGCGGGTTGTTCCTGTGGATGCACCTGCCGCCCGGCACAAGCGTGTGGACGTTGTTTGAGGAAGCTGTGCGTCGCGACGTGGCCTTCGTGCCCGGCGACGCTTTTTTCACCGTGCCCAACCCTCCGCCGACCGCGCGCCTCAACTTCTCGTGTATGCCGGAGGACGCGATTGTTGAGGGCATCCGCCGCCTGAGCGACGCGATCAAAGACGTGCAGGCGAAGGCTGTGCCCGCCCCGGCACCTTAGCGGAGGCCCCCGTTTATGGACTGGCTGAGCCAGCACGAACCGAAGAAAGTGAGCGCCGACGAGGCGCTCGGCGTCTTGCGTTCCGGCCACCGCATCTTCGTCACCGGCAACGCCTCGGTGCCGCAGCGGCTGATGGACGCGCTGAACCAGCGCGCGCTCGAGCTGCACGATCTGATCCTGATCCAGGTGTTGATCATCGTCAAAGCCGAGTATGTGCAGCCGGAATTCGCCCCGCATCTGCGCGTCAACTCGCTGTTCATCAGCCCCAGCATTCGCGAGGCGGTGAACGCCGGGCGCGCAGACTTCACGCCCGTCTTCCTGTCGGAGATTCCCCGGCTGTTCAAGACCGGGCGGCTGCCCATTGACGTAGCCCTGATCCAGGTGTCGCCGCCCGATCGCTACGGCTACTGCTCGTATGGCACCGAGGTCGGCGTGACCAAGACCGCCGCCGAGAGCGCCAAGCTGGTCATCGCCGAAGTCAACCCGCACATGCCGCGCACCCTCGGCGACAGCTTCATTCATCTGAGCAAGATTGATTACGTGGTCGAGGTGGACTACCCCCTGCCCGAAGTGCAGATGGCCATCTCCTCGCCAGAACAGGAAGCCATCGCCAACCACCTGGCGGCAATCATCCCCGACGGCGCGACGTTGCAGATGGGCATCGGCGGCATCCCGGACGCGGTGTTGCGCAAGCTCCACAACCACAAGCACCTGGGCATTCACACCGAACTGTTCTCGGATGGCGTAGTAGAGCTGGTTGAGGCGGGAGTGATCACCAACGAGCGCAAGTCGCTGCACCCCGGCAAGATCATCGCCGGCTTCCTGATGGGCACGCAGCGCCTCTACAAGTTCGTGGACGACAACCCGATCGTCGAGCTGCACCCGACCGAGTACATCAACGACCCGTTCATCATCGCCCGGAACGACCGCATGGTCTCCATCAACTCCGCCCTGCAGGTGGACCTCACCGGGCAGGTGTGCGCCGACAGCATGGGGACGTATCTCTATTCCGGCGTGGGCGGCCAGGTGGATTTCGTGCGGGGGGCGGCGCGTAGCAACGGCGGGATGCCGATCATCGCCATGCTCAGCACGGCCAAAGACGGGGCGATCAGCCGTATCGTGCCCATGCTGGAGCCGGGCGCAGGCGTCGTCACCACGCGCAACGACGTGCACTACGTGGCGACCGAGTACGGCGTGGCCGACCTGTATGGGCGCACCATCCGCGAGCGGGCCAGGGCGCTGGTCGAGATCGCCCACCCCAGGTTCCGCGCGGAATTGGACGAGGCCGCCGAGCGGCTCTACCACGTGCCGCGCCTGTTCGTCGAGGAAGTGCCCTGGGCCGGCCAGGAGAGGCCAGCGGGCAAAACGGGGAGCGTGTGACAGAAGAAGCCGTAGAGAAGGGCGCAGAGAGCAGACTTCCGAAGTCTTGGAGACTTCGGAAGTCTAGGGGCGAGGCTGTAGGGGCGTATCGCAATGCGCCCCTGCGCGAACGCACCATCGGGCCGCCCCTACGGTTCGCAGCGGGATCATAAACGCCAGAGGAGATTGAGGAGCGAACATTCATGGCAAAAGGACGCATCGAGATCAACGAGCACACCTGCAAGGGCTGCACGCTGTGTGTCATCGCCTGCCCGCAGGATGTGATCGTCATGTCCACCGACCGGCCTACCGCCAAGGGCTACTATCCAGCCATGCTGGTGGACCCGGAGGGCAAGTGCACCGGCTGCGCGCTGTGCGCGGTCGCCTGCCCAGACGTGTGCATCACCGTCTACCGGCAGGTGCCGGTGCGGGCCGCCCGCGCTGAGGCATCTGTCTGACGGACAGGAGCGATACCCTTATGGCTGCTGAACTGCTTAAAGGAAATGTTGCTTTGGCCGAGGCCGCGATCCGCGCTGGAGTCGAGGCTTATTTCGGTTACCCCATTACGCCCCAAACAGAGTTATTAGAGCACATGGCCCAGCGTATGCCAGAGCTGGGACGGGCCTTCATCCAGGCCGAGAGCGAGCTAGCCTCGATCAACATGGTTTACGGTGCAGCCTGCGCCGGCGCGCGGGCCATGACCTCGTCTTCCAGCCCCGGCATCAGCCTGATGCAGGAGGGCTTCTCGTATATCGCCGGGTCCGAGGTGCCGGCGGTGGTCGTGGATGTCATGCGCGGCGGGCCGGGCCTGGGCAACATTCAGCCATCGCAGTCGGACTACTTCCAGGTGACGCGCTCGGCGGGGCATGGCGACTACCATCCCATCGTGCTGGCCCCTGCCTCTGTCCAGGAGGCGATTGACCTGGTGATGCTCGCCTTCGACCTGGCCGACAAATACCGTCACCTGGTCTTTGTGGTGGCCGACGGCCTGCTGGGGCAGATGATGGAGCCAGCCGAGCTGCCGCCGATGCGCCCGCTGCATACCGAACGCCCGGACTGGGCGCTGACCGGCGCGCAGGGACGCGCGCCGCGCATCATCACTTCGCTGGAACTGGACGCGCCCGCCCTGGAGGAAGTGAACAACCGCCTGCAGGCCAAGCTGCGCGCCATCGAAGAGCACGAGCAGCGCTATGCCGAGCAGATGATCGAGGACGCCCGGCTGGTGATCGTCGGCTATGGCACAGCCGGACGCATCGCTCAGACCGCCGTCAAGCAGGCCCGCCACGAGGGGATGAAGGTTGGGCTGTTCCGCCCGATCAGCCTGTGGCCGTTCCCAGAGCGACGTCTCTCGCGCCTGGCCGACCGGGTGGACGCCTTCCTGGTGGTGGAGATGAACGCCGGGCAGATGCTCGACGATGTCCGGCTGGCGGCGGGCGGGCAGGTGCCGGTGGACTTTTACGGGCGGACGGGCGGGATGGTGCCTGTGCCAGAGGAAATCTACCAGGCCATCGCAACGCTCTACGCCAAACTGCCCGACCGCCTGAGCTAGGGAGAGAGACACATGGTTGCCCTCGAAACAGTGATCGAAGAGCAGGTTGTCTACGCGCGGCCCGCATCGCTGCGCGATGTCCCGACGCACTACTGCCCTGGCTGCACGCACGGCATCGCCCATCGCCTGGTGGCCGAGGTGCTCGACGAGCTGGGCGTGCGCGAGCGCACGATCGGTGTCTCGCCGGTGGGCTGCGCTGTGTTCGCCTACAAGTACTTCAACATTGACGGCTGCGAGGCCGCGCACGGGCGCGCCCCGGCCATGGCCACCGGCCTCAAGCGCGTCAGTCCCGACGCGGTCGTCTTCACCTACCAGGGCGACGGCGACCTGGCCGCCATCGGCACCGCCGAGATCATGCACGTGGCCGCGCGCGGCGAGAACATCACCACCATCTTCGTCAACAACGCCATCTACGGCATGACCGGCGGGCAGATGGCCCCCACCACGCTGCCCGGCCAGCGCACCAAGTCATCGCCCACCGGGCGCGACGTGGAACTGGCCGGCTTCCCGATGCGCATGGCCGAGCTGGTGGGGTCGCTGCCCGGCGCGGCCTATGTCACGCGGCGCTCGCTGCACAACGTCAAGGAGATCAACAAGGCCAAGAAGGCCATCCGCGCAGCTTTCAAGGTGCAGCTTGCCGGGATGGGCTTCGCCATGGTCGAGTTGTTGTCGTCCTGCCCGACCAACTGGGGCCTTTCCGCGCCAGAAGCTCTGCAATGGATCGAGGACGTGATGGTGCCCTACTACCCGCTAGGCGACACCAAAGTGGCTGACGGCGTTGACGCGCTGATGAAGGAGCGCTGACCATGCACGAGGAGATCATCTTCGCCGGGTTCGGCGGGCAGGGTGTCCTCTTCGCCGGGCAACTGCTGGCCTACACCGCCCTGGAAGAGGGCCGGCACGTGACGTGGATTCCGTCCTATGGGCCGGAGATGCGCGGCGGCACGGCCAACTGCACGGTCGTCGTCAGTGACGAACCGATCGGCTCGCCGGTGTGTATGCACCCCAGTATTGCCGTCGTCTTCAACAACCCCTCGCTGGAGAAGTACGAGCCGCTGGTCAAGCCGGGCGGGCTGCTGATCATCAACCAGTCGCTGATGGTCACGCCGCCGTCGCGCACCGACCTGGAGATCGTGCTCATCCCGGCCACAGAGGCGGCGACGGAGATGGGCCAGGTGCGCGTGACCAATATGATCCTCTTCGGCGCGCTGCTGGCCCGCCAGCAACTCGTGCGCGCCGAGACGGTGCTGACCGTGCTGCAGGACAAGCTCGGCGCGCGCAAGGCGCACCTGCAGGCGATCAATAACGCGGCGCTGGAACGCGGCGCGGCCCTGGCCCAGGCGCAGCCGGTCGAGTGAGGGGAATCGGGCGACGGGCGCGCAGACTCGCTCAGGGGCCATTTCAGAAGCCCTGCGCCTGCTCTTCACCCCTCATCCCCCCAACCCCTTCTCCCTCCAGGGGGAGAAGGGGAGCAAGGCGCAGGACAATTTCCCCTCGCCCCGGTGAGGGCCAGGGAACCTCGCAGCGGGTGTATGGTAAGCCCCCCTCATCCCCCAACCCCTTCTCCCTCCAGGGGGAGAAGGGGAGCAAGGCGCAGGATTTCCCCTCGCCCCGATGAGGGAGAGGGAACCTCGCAGCGGGTGTATGGTAAGCTCCCCCTCATCCCCCAACCCCTTCTCCCTCCAGGGGGAGAAGGGGAGCAAGGCGCAGGACAATTTCCCCTCGCCCCGGTGAGGGAGAGGGGTGCAGGGGTGAGGGGGTTCCAGACACGCTCTCAGGCGATCTCTGTGGTGCGGTCGAATTTCTGGACACAACCAGAAGAGAGTATAGTAGAGGTTGTGAAAGGAAAAGACGATGAGCACGAAACGCCGACAGTATAGCGCGAAGTTCAAGCTGGAAACCGTACTTGAA
>Ga0226835_1000207_pt1 | contig 94964 bp, 88 predicted proteins | sample LAC_MetaG_1_FD_163627 | JGI IMG/M metagenome (GOLD analysis project Ga0226835, IMG submission 163627) | Anaerobic ammonium oxidizing microbial communities from anammox membrane bioreactor (MBR) in UC Berkley, California, United States -... | ecosystem: Engineered > Bioreactor > Anaerobic >... | reverse complement strand
GGCTATTATGCTAGGCTTCTTTGATTGTACTAGTTTTACATTAAGTCTAAAAAAGAGTGTGCCTGCTTCGTACATAATGTAATGCTCCCCTGTTCCAATTGATACAGGTGTACGTCAGGCACCTCTTCTAATCACTCTGGTAGGAAAATATGCTAGAGAAAATTGTATGATATGTTATTACGTCGATAAACCATTGGAAGAATAATCCTCATGCAGTGTTTCGGTAGTTATGCTAGCGGTCGATATCTTCATACTCATACCACTTCCACCCATCTTTTAGATTATAATAAAATTTATCATAACTAAAATCACCGTGTTTACTCATGTCCTTACCCATACCTCGTAAAAACATTTTCATCATAAGTGGTGCTCTGGTAAATAAATATAAAATATCTTACATTCGCGTAAGATAATTTCTTTTTAAGTTAACTTTACGCTATTAGCTTCATTACGTAGCTGTTATTTAGGGTCTATTACAATATATCTAGAGCTTAACGAAGTATTAAGTATATACATGAAATATTTTGCCCGACTCTCGTTTTTATGAGTCGGGCGACAGGCGGCTGAATTTATCTAATAGCCCATTAGTAAACAACAGCTATTAGCTCTGTTCCTCCGGTGATGTTTCTTCTTGCTGTTCGTCGCTGAGTTTGCTATTTGGCATTTCAGAGTCATCCGAATCATCTTGCCATCTTTTTACTGGATCCATAATCGGACTCCTTTCACGCCATGTTAATGTGTGGCGCGGAAATTATTATCGCAAACTCTTTACAATTTTCTGTTAAATTTTTCATTTCAGTTCTGAGATTGTCGACACTGTATCTTTTTCAATATAGATACGGGATCAACCCTTGAGTGGTTGATTACAACCTATGCTCTGCTGGCACGACTTCGGCTTGAACTGTTTGATTGTACTTCAAGACTATGTTTTGTATCTATAGCTGTAGCAATAAGAATAGGCCCAACTATTAGCGCGAACACTCCTAGTACCCAAACAAAAGCAACACCAGAAGCTACCGGACTTCTCATTATTATAATTCCTGCTAATGCCGATACTACGGCTCCGATGATTGTTAATGTGCGCTCGGTGGTAGAATCGTTACTGAAGAATGCGCTGACAGTTTCAAAAACTCCTCTTGCAACGAGAGTTAAGCCAATAAGTAATATAAGTGTAGTGAATGATGCCAATGTATGGCGTAACAGATAAATTCCTACACCAACTTGCAGAAAACCTAATACTAATGTTAGTATCCAGCCAATGCCCTCTCTGCCAACACTTAGTAAGCCTTCTACAATATCTACTACTCCGTAAACGAGTATAAGAGCACTAAATAAATAAAGTAGTGTCACTAGTGTAAGGCCTGGCCAAAACACGGCAGCGATGCCAAATAAAATCGTGGCTATGCCACGTACTGTCAAAACCCACCAATGGTTGCTGAGATATAATGTATCTCGAGTGTCCATAACTTTCCTCCTTCATAGGTTAAGCTTGTAAACTTATCATGGACCTTATAGTAAAAAAAGTCAATAATATTATGTAAATTTTCATGATTTATTTTATCTCTGATGGCTAATAAATTACCTAGATATTTAATATTAAGGCCACTTACTCGAAAAGCGAATTTATATTGTAGTTTAATGATAATTCATACCTTTCGTTTTAGTGTATGCGCCAGGTTGTATTATAGTTTGTTTACTCAGACCACATGATTTGACTTAGACAATAGATTTTTGCAATTAAATGAGCGAGCCTTACAAGTAAACAATATTTTTACTCAGATTAATGGTATGTGTACACAATTAAGCATAAGCCACTAGCTTATTATTTACTCATCGATATCTTCGATTTTTTTATCATGTTTTCTAGTTATTGGAATATAAATGGGTCAATACAATTACGATGTGATTATTCAGTCTTTGGGCTTACCTTCAATTTCTAATGGTTGAGTCGGTATTGGCTTTGACCATTGTGTACTGATAATCATTGAGCCAAAAAGCAAAACAGCCAAGATGGCCAAACTTACTGCTACTGGAATATGCAGTCCAATCCATGGTATTCCAAAAGGAAGAGTTTTTGGAGCCACAATCATTTTGAAGGATATCCAAGCCAAGATTCCAGCAAGCCCCCACTCCAATGCCCAGAACCTTGAAGATATTGATTGATAAACGAAGAATAATGCACGTAGGCCTAGTAGTGCGAGTACGTTCGAACTATATGCGATAAAGCGATCTGGCGATATTGCCAATACCGCTGGCACAGAATCTACCGCAAAGACAATATCAGAAAGCTCGATAAGCAGTATTACACCAGCCATGAGAGTTAACATGCGCTTGCCGTTTACTTTTGTGAATAATTGATGCCCGACAAATTTGTGGTGTATGGGGAGGATTTTGGTAATAAGCTTCCAAAGCCTTTGTTCTGTAATTTCGGTTTTTTCTTCTTGCCAATTCCCTTTGGCTTCATGGAAAGCCTTGATGGCTGCTCGTATTAGAATTAGTCCAAAAAGAATACTTACCCATGCAAAGGTTTTCAGAAGTTGGAAGCCCAAGATTATAAAAATTAATCGAAAGACTATAGCTCCCGCTATGCCGTAGTTCAACATACGTCTTTCCAGCGCTGGTGGAGTATTGAAACTTGTAAAGATTAGACCGATGACGAAAAGGTTATCTAGGCTAAGAGCTTTTTCTATAGCCCAAGCTGCTAAATATTCCCCTCCCGCCTGAGTGCCGATAAATATAAATATTGGGATTGCAAATAACAGCGCTGTGAGTATATATGCAACAGACCAAATAGTTGCTTCTTTGGTGCTAATAACGTGATCATTATGAGCATGTATAGCTTCAATTACCGCATAGATAGCCATAATAACCAGTAACGCTACATACATAAACCAAGGCACATTGTAATGATGTACTTGTGATATTGCTTCGGATGCGAAGTAATTGATCATATCTTATTCACTAGCATAATTTATTTAACCTACTTTTGTAAACGCTGAGCAATCTTGGAGTAGCGATAACTAAATATTTATTGTAATATGTAAATAGGTTATGCAAAACGAAAAAAGGTCGAATTTACGAATGGTGGCCCGAATGCTTACACCATCGGCAAGTAGTATCATAGGTAGTGTTCTAGTTATGCTAGGAATAGTTGGTTTTCACATGTTAATTCTTAGTGGCCAACCAGACCTTTTTTTACCACGTGTAGCTGGTGATAAAAATGATCAGCTTGTTCGTATTTATGAGGAAACCATACTAGCACCTCTGGATAATATTTTTGGAAACGATTTCATGGGCTTTGCTTCCACATTGCTAGTATGGGGTATTATTGGTTGGGTTGTATATTTTTTAATTGATTTTATAATCGTGTCGCTCCAAGAATGGCGACGTAGTGATGAAGATATTGCGTATGTTGGCAAGAATCGAGTTATACGCCATCCGCTATATAATCAAACAGTAATTCGTATCGCAGTAAGATTTTTTGTCGGTATCGTTGTAATTATAAGCTTATTTTTATTTCGCCCCATTATCTCGTTTTTATTGTATCAGGATATTCAATTTTTACGTGCCACATCCTTTGCTGGCGTGTTGAGTAGTGTAGTTGTTGGAGTTTTAGGTTGGTTGGCACTACTTCACTTTTATGTGGTATTATTGCGCCTGTTTGCATTTCGTACTCGAGTATTAGGCGAAATAATTTACTAAACACCAACTACCAACAATTGAGAAGGAGTATATGGAGAGATTTCAAGCTAGGCATGTCGTTATCGTTCGTCATGGTGAGAGCGAGGGGGATGTTAGGCGAGCTGCCTTTAAGGCCGGCGCGGTACCGATAAAAAGAAAAAACTCTGTTGATGAGGAGCAAACTGCTAAAGGACATGAGCAATCTTTGGCGGCTGGACGATGGATAACAAGACATATTTTGACCTGTTACGGGATTGATAATTTTGACTTGTATCTCGTATCACCATTAATACGTGCCAGACAGTCCGCAGAATCGATAGGCTTATCAAAGAACTGGCAAGTCGACGTACGTCTCTCGGAACGTAACAGAGGCGATATACAGGGTTATTCTTCAAAAGAACATCAGCAGAAGTATCCCGATAGCTACCAACAAATGAAATCAACTCCCTTTCATTGGGTGCCACCAAATGGAGAGTCAATACTTAGGTTATCTCAGCGATTCTCTGAACTAATAAACGAAACTGTAACAAGTAATAATGTAATTATGATGACTCACCGAGATGTGATGTGGGCGTGTCATGTACCGATTGACAAAATGCCATTGTCGAGAGTGGAATCGTTGGATACTGACATAATTGAAAACGGATATATATTCCACTATACGAACATAGATCCAGAGACTGGGCTACCAGTTAGCTCGGAATTATTGTGGAAACGATCAGTTAATCCATGGTCAGAGCAATCTCAAAATAATGGTAGTACGTGGCATCGCCTTTAATACAAAATAATTTATGATGATAAATCGTAATTTAAGTAAATTTATTTCTATACAACATAAGCCGATAGATTTTTTAGATCTATAAGACTAGTGTGTTTCGGATATGGTTAATAACTACAGTTCATCGGTGGAATATTTTTGATTATTACTGAAAGTGTCAAGGCTAATTGTTACTTCGGTTGCTAATGGGTGTAACTCTTCAGATTTTCCCTGCTCGGTCGTGATTTTGTACCAAGAAGCACTTTGATTATGTACACCTACCCCTATCAAGTCACTTCTAATTTTTGCGCGTGTGTTTGGTGGAGGTGTACTAATTCGTTTCTTAATCTGCGAAATTGATGGCTTTCTCCCGAAACCTAGCCATCCAACGAGTCCTTTTTTGCGAAGATTCTCGGCTATCCCCCCTCCAACTAGGTCCCAAGCATAGTCGAATCGACACATTTGTTCCGAATCTAGTGATATCTCGTTTTTGTCAATTTTTCGCTTCATACTGGTCAATCTAGCCATAGATTCAACCTGGTCAATCACTGAGAATGGGTCATTTCCCATTTTGTCAGTGATATTTATAATTTCATCCATGGTTTTTCGTGATTCATCATCCAAGTAGCCTAATTTGTCATCTACGCTTAACACTACTTCTCCAATTCTTTTCATTACATCAAGTGATTTTTCATGATGAGGCTTATCTTTGTGTTCAAAATATATTACTCCACTATGCCCGTTTAAGCCGACGTCGAGAGCCGAGCCTACGGGACGTTTATTTATAATCTTCGGTAAATTAGATTTTTGTCTCAATTCTAGCAAACCGACCACGGCATTCGTAGCAACTAAGCTGGCTTTGATTGGCCATGCGAAGTTCAATGCGTCGCCAGTAACTGTTTCTATACGACGTAATTTGCCAAAGTCATCCTTAAATGGGTACCTAACTAACGGGCGTTTGGTGTACTTATTGTAGTCCGACTGTTTACTATCCGTTACTGATAGGCGCGGGGAGTGATGAAACTCTGTTTCACCGAATTCGTTTATGAGTAGCCCACCAGAGCCAAAAACTGCACCCTTAGCGACATTTAAGGCAGCAAGGTAGCTATAGTATTCATTGTTTTCATCTTCTCGTGACAATTTCGGCAGACTAGTTACGGTATTCAGGTGAATACCACGAGAGGTTCGGTTATGATCAACGATACGTCGGTTTATTTGGAAATCCTCGACTTTTTCACGGGCTTGAAGCTCTCTCAATAGCTTTGCTACAATAATATCTCCTTCAAAGGAACGCATGACTGCGTCTTCAGCGGAAGATGTTTCTGCTGTAGCATATTCTATTCCACTTGGATCAAAATATAATCTTCCGCCGTTGGAGAGCATACCCCATTTGCCTCGTATGATATCGAGCTTATCTTTGAGAATTTCATTAACATAATCTTGGTCTATGTCTATCATAGAGCACAGCTCTGGCTCTTCATAGAGTTTGAGGTTTACATCGCTAGAATGACAAGCGCCGACGATCTCGCAAGTTTTATTTCCGGGTAGGGTTAACATACAAGTATATTCAGTCTCAATACCGTATATTGGTGGACTTAATTCTGGTCTTTTCATAATATTGATAATGTCTGTTTTATGAGAATAACGCAAGCATATGCATAATAAGATTGTACTGTGGGTAAGTTTTGTTCGAGTTTGTGAAATCTTTTACTGCGGGCAAAGGCAACGAGTCTCATAATAACAATGGAGGTAGGAATCAATGGTTAGTTAGCTCGAGGGGTCGACGGGCATAAAGGGCGAAAGGAGTTTTGTTATGGATAATGAACTTACTCAATCTAAATCGGCAAGTGTTCTATTACTTCTGGCTGGAATTTGGGTTGCGATTTCGCCGATATGGGTTTCTGTTACTGGAGGCGCGGTAACAAGTGTTATAATTACCGGTGTCGTAATTGGATTGGCTGGTATAGTCCAGTATTTCGTAAAGCAGACTTGGCCTAGCTGGATTGCCGGACTGGCTGCTGTTTGGTTGTTTATATCTACTTTTGTCTTTACGATAAGCGCAGGTGCAGTTTGGAATCAAATAATTTTTGCTGTTGTTGTCTTCCTGATTGCTTACTGGGATGGTTTCGAACTAGTTCAATTTCAGCAACATCACCCACGAAGCGTAACGTAAGGCTACCCACTTCTACGTTAGAGGCGAGCATATCGCCATAATAGTACCTGTTTATAAGCAACAGGTACTATATTGTTTGAATCATTATTTGCTACTAGACTTCATATACGTTAAACTACCCCCTTGTGACTTATCATAAAAATACATCTTTGTTTAGGGTTTTAGTATTACCAGGAAGCCTGAGAAAGTCGGCCTTTACCGGATTATTAATTCGAGCATTCGATCAGTATAAACCTGATTATATTGAGTTGTGTCATGCTGATATTTCGAAACTTCCAGTCTATAATCAAGATCTGGAATTGCCGGAACCATCATTTCTAAAGGAATTCAAAGATCAAATAAGATCTTGTGATGGAGTACTTATTGTGACGCCCGAGTATAATCGTTCGATTCCGCCAGTTTTAAAAAACGCATTAGATTGGGCTTCGCGCCCGCAAGTAGCACCAGGTACTGGAGTTTGGGCAGGTAGACCTACTGCTGTTGCTGGTGTCTCTCCTTATTCATTAGGAGCTTTTGGAGCAGTTCATCATTTGCGACAGGTACTAGTCTTTCTAAACATGCCAACGATGCAACAACCTGAATTCTACCTAACTTTCGCTATAGATAAATTTGATGACGAGGGTAAATTGATTGACAACGACACAATAAAGCATATTCAGAACTTTTGGGAGCACTACATAGCATTTAGTAAAAAGATTTTAGCCATTAAAAAATAATCGGTACACCTCGAGTGGTGTAATTGTGGTTACTAGTATGGCTATATTTCTTGCACACTACATATTATAATCAATAGCGAAAATGTCTCCCCTAGACCTCAAGAAAGTATTATGGATATCAATTTTGGCATCATTTATTGCGTTTCTGGATGGCTCTGTAGTAAACGTAGCTTTGCCAGCTATTACGCGAGATTTTGGTGGCGGCTTAGCCCTTCAGCAGTGGATAGTTGATGCATATTTAATTACCTTAGGGGCGTTGATACTAATTGCCGGATCATTCTCCGATATATATGGGAGGAAACGAGTTTTACGTATTGGTCTTGTAGGTTTTGGTATCGCATCGCTATTGTGCGCGATAGCGTCAAGCGGAATGTTTCTGATTATATGCCGTGCGTTGCAAGGTCTTGCTGGTGCGCTATTGGTACCCAGTTCACTTGCAATTATTATGAGTGCTTTTCCGAAGAACGAACAGGCAAAAGCAATTGGTAGCTGGACTGCATGGACTAGTGTGGCGTTTATAGTCGGACCATTAGTTGGAGGCTTTCTTGTTGACATAAGTTCATGGAGGTATGTGTTTGTTATTAATGTTGTGCCAATATTGATTGCCCTTCTGCTATTACGTCACTTGAAGGTACAAGACAAAGAAACAAATACTCCCTTAGATGGGGTTGGTGCGATATTGGCATCAGTTGGTTTGGGTGGCATTGTTTACTCTCTTATTGAACAACCACTGCTTGGGTGGAATAATTTGATAATTGTTTTTAGCGCGTTGATGGGTGTGATTGCAATCGTGTTATTTGTGTGGCGAGAGTCTAGGATAAAAAATCCTATGATGCCGTTATCACTTTTTCGTTACAGAAATTTTGCTATGGGCAACTTGGCGACACTAGCTATCTATGCGGGAATATCTGTTTCTACCTTTGTAATTGTAATTTTTGTGCAACAAGTTGGGAATTTTTCAGCTACGGCTGCTGGATTTGTTATTGTGCCTGAAATGATATTACTACTACTTCTCTCGAATCGCTTTGGTGCACTTTCTGATAAATATGGCCCACGACTCTTTATGACATTTGGACCAGCGATATCGGGTATTGGATTATTAACTATGCTTGCGGTCAAAGAACCCGTCAAGTTCATCAATATATTGCCAGGGGTAATTATATTTGGGCTTGGTCTAGCGGTAACAGTCGCACCCTTAACTGCTGCAATTTTATCGCCTATAAAAAAACGCTATATGGGAATTGCTTCTGCTATTAATAACGCGGCTGCGCGTATTGCCGGCTTGATAGCAATCGCTGCTATAGGTACAGTAGTTGGAGAGCAGATAACTTTAAATAGTTTTCGTCATGCTCTGGTTTTCATGGCGGTACTTTTCTTTATCGGCAGTGCCATCTCAGCAATTGGGATTGAGAATAAGGTAGTTTCGAGGTCGCGCTAAGAAAATTCATTTCAAACTGATAGAGCCCGATTAACAGTAATACATAATATTATTATGGTTAGATACTCAGCATATATTATGCTCTGATATTGATGATTTGAGACAATTCGTAACTTGAATTAGAAATTGTACTACTTGAAGAATACATAAGATATAATATTTTTATGAAAGAGGTTGAGGAAGGTGTAACGCATAAGCTGCCGGTCGATCTCCAGAAAGCTCTGATAGCCAGTCCCGAAGCGTTAAATACTTGGAGGCGTATTACGCCCCTCGCTAGAAATGAATGGATTTGTTGGACGATATCTGTTAAGAAAAAATCTACTCGTGAGAATCATGTTAAGCGAGCAGTAATGGAACTAGCCCTTGGAAAGCGTCGTCCTTGTTGCTGGATTGGATGTATTCATCGCACCGATAAGCCACTTAGTTCATCAGTAAAATGGATATTGACCAACAAGAGTTGATATTGCTAGTGATATTAGTCAATAACGTCAATAATATAAAGTCTTTCCTCGCATAGAAATAATTGGCCTCAATCGAGTGTTAGCACAAACTCTAGAATAAACTGATATTAGGCTACGTAGCTTCTTTGATAGACAATCTGAAAGTTTTAATCGCATCTTTTACTGCCGTGCGAAAAGTTTGGTCGGCCTGTTGATTTGCCGTTCGCCTGATTTGAGCTAATTGTTCGATATTTGCCCTCTCTTTGGTGTCTGACTCTCGAGCATCATGAAACGCACTACGCGCTGCCCTTAAACTATCTCTAAGTATAGCTCTAGCTTGTTTACCAGAACTATCGGTGGAACAGCTTGTTTTTGCAGAGTTAAACGCCGCATCAACATTAGCTTGTAGAGTATCTATCTGATTGTCTACGAGTAATCTATGATTGGTTATCGTATTTTGTACTCCAGCACGGAAATTGGCACGGTTAGTATCACGTGCTTTTCTATGTATTGCGACAGCATTATCTATGCTTGCTTCCAGCGTTTCAACAGCTTGTTTTTGTGTGTCTGTCTTGGCCTTTTCTTTAAGCTTTGCATAGTGTTGCTTACGGTTAGTATCCCACTTTGTACGGTTATCAATAATTTTTTGATCCCATGAGGCTTGACGTGTCTTAATTCTTTGATCTTGGTTACCTCGGGCATCATTAAGCTTGTTAATGTGGTCCTGAATACGATTATTTACTTTGCTTTGAAGATCAGAAATATTTGCACAGAAACCGGAACGTGTATTGTTATTAGTGGTAGACGTGGAATTTTCAGCAAACACACCAACTGGTAGACATAGTATTAGTGAAGCCAAAGCAACGCCTAAAGTGATTATTGAACTTCGCATAAAGGTTCCTTTTTTATTGATCATTGGCTGCGTCCCCTATTTGATTAATTTGTGAATGTGTGCTGGTAGCTTCGGAAGACAGCTGATTAGCCTGTTCGTTGCTAGACTTGTCTTCCTCTTCGTTGGATTGTAGCAGTGCATTTTCTAGATTTTCTGGTGTTCCATTGGGTTTGGTTTTTTGTAATTCATGTTGGGTAGAGTTACTACCTGCGCTCTGGGTTGTCGAGCTGCGTCTATTTAGTACTCGATATCCCACAAAAGCTATAGCTGTAACAATAAGTATCACCAATATTATTGCAATGCTAGAAAATCCTTGAGAGTGCTTCATTGCTTTCTTCATCTATACTCCTTCTTAAAGATTACGCATTATTAAGTTGATATTATAATTTAATACCTGTTGTGCTTAAAGTGCAAGCTCTCTTTACTGAAGAATATTAATCCAAAACGCAACTCCAAACCCAAGTGTAGTAATAATACCTGCCGCCAAACCGGCGTCGTCGTAGGCTTCGGGCATCATTGTGTTGGATACCATAGTCAATAGCGCTCCAGCCGAAAAGGCTAGCGTAAATGCTACCGTGTTAGCAGAAGCAGTATCGAATATTACATATCCGACTAAGCTAGATAGGCCAGAAACAACAACGACAAAAGACCACATACTAATAATTGGTAGCTTGTGCCAGCCGTGCTTCAGCATACCGGAAGTAGCTCCTATAGCTTCTGGCAAGTTAGATAAAAATACAGCAATCAACATCGCGATACTTACTGCACCACCATGTACAATACCTAGGCCAATCACTATTGACTCCGGAATGCCATCAAGCACACTCCCCAACACTATAGCTAACGGCGTGCTACCACCCTTGCCAGTTGAGTTCTTGCGACGTTGTCCACCCTGATAGCTAAGTAATAAATCACCAACGAAAAACGTTAAACCGCCAGCTGCCAAACCAATCGCTAAACTAGGACTAGCACCAGCTGTATCGAAGGCTTCTTCTATTAGTTCAAACGCTATGGCACTAATTAGTACGCCTACTCCAAATGCCATGATGAACCCAATGAATTTTTTGCTTAGTCTCCAGCGCATACTAATTAACGCGCCAAGCAACAATGGTATGGCTGCTAGTGTTCCCCAAAAAAGAGCCGTAAGCATATTGCTCTTAGTATACGCTGATTATCTAGGTATTGTTAAGTAAAGATAATTCTTAGCAATAACTAGAAACTAAACAAGACTGGAGCCTTATTAGATAGACAAATATAGACTATTCACGACGCAAAGCGTCTATTGGATTTACCTTCTGAGCACGGCGTGCTGGCAAGATCACGACCAGTAGCCCGATTATCACCATAAACAGAATTACTCCCAGAATAAGTAGTGGTGGATTAGAAAATAGAGTAAACGCTTCTTTTACTCCGCGTTTGGACGCAAATATATTCATAAAAACATTGACGATTTGTCCAAGTACTAATGCGCCAATGATGCCCACAGCGGAGCCAAATAGTGATAGAAAAAGAGCCTCGAAGATAAACAGACGTTTCATATCTACTGATCTCGCACCAATTGCCACCATTAGACCAATCTCTTTTGTCCTTTCTAAGAGTGATATCGTAAGCGTATTGAACATACCAAGTACAGCAATTATCATACCGATTCCACCGAAACCTACAAGTATGACATTCATAAATTTGAATACTTTGTTTATTTCATTCAATGTATCGACTGGTGAGTTTGTTTCAAATCCCATACTTTCAATTTGTGAACGTATGTTTGACACGTTATCAACTTCTTCTACCCCAACTTTGAGCTGAGTAAGAACCGACACTCCTGCTTCTTTGAATACTGAAGATGGTAAGAACACCTCAGCGCCACTACCGGAATCAATAACACCTACAATCTTGAAAGTACCGCTTAGGGGAGCTAAAGTTTTATCAACCTTTTTTAGTGGTACGATAATATCTACGTTTTTGCCCAATACGGCTCCCGGATCTTTCGATAAACCGATAGATTCCAATGCCGCTACATTGAGAACAATTGGTTTGGATTCTTTGGAGTCGCTGAGTAAGTTTCCCTTGATCAGATTTAAGTAAGTTAAGCTCTCGTAGCCCTTGTCTATGCCATAGACAATACTATCTGTCTCACTATTATTCAATTTAAAACTGCCTGGAAAGAAATAGGTTTTTCCAAGTTCTTTAACATCAGGAATCTCACTTATTCTTTGTATAGATGTATCATCAAGCTTAAGTATTTCAGTGTTAGCTGTGATTACATCAATCGTGCGTATAGATTGGTTACCGATAACTTCATTAGTGACGAGATGTTGAAGGCCAAGACCAAAAGATAGCAAGAAATAAATCGCACCTATACCAATAGCAATCCCAAAAACGGTGAGAAAAGTACGTAGCTTTTTATTGATTAAGTTTTTGTATGCTATTGATGTGATAATAGATAGTTTGACTGTTGGCCTATCTTCTGCTGTTCGGTGTAGCTTTTTCATGCTTTACCATCCTCCATGAGAGACGTAATTCGGTTCTGCACATCAGTTAGCATGTCTTTGACCGTCCTAGAGATATGCGATTCTTCTATTTGCTTCACAATACCATCCTGTACTTCCAATAGATGGTTCGCGATATATAGATACTCCATGTTGTGAGTAACTAAGGTGATTGTCTTGCCATGCTCACGATTGAGTTGTTTGATGAGATCGATAATCATATCACCATTTTTTGTATCGAGGCTACCGGTTGGCTCGTCCGCAATTATTACTGGTGGGTCGCTAACAATAGCACGTGCCATAGCGATTCTTTGTTGTTCACCACCAGACAAGAGTATCGGATATTTATTGGCAAAATCTAGCATATTTACTCTTTCTAGTGCTTCTTTGGCTTTACTATGGGCTGCATTTTTCGATGCACCTTGGAAGTATAGTGGCAATGCTACGTTATCCAGCGATGTTAGACTTTTTACCCAATAATTAGTCTGGTAAACAATACCTAGTTCATGCGCCCTGAAATATGCTAAGTGGTTTGGCGGTAGTGAATATAAATCTTCACCTCGATATAATAGCGATCCATTAGTTGGTTTTTGTAAGCCAGAAATTATATTTAAAAGGCTTGATTTACCACTACCAGAAGCACCGTATATTATCGTAATAGCACCCTCTGGGATCTTGACATTACAATCACGAACAGCTTGTACGCGTTGCTCGCCCACCGTATATTCCAGGCCCATATTTTCTGTCGAATAAAGCGGAATATCCGTTGCCATTGTCCCTACAATCCAAATATTGATTTTAACGTATTAAAGATAACTGTTATAGCACTATCCGAAGCCCTGCCAATTATCGCAGTTTGTACTTCGCCCTTACCTTCATTTAGGGCCTTGTCATTAGAAATCGGTTGAATACTGTACACCCTAGATGTCGGCAGGTCGGACACAATTACAATATGTTCGGTAGTCAAGCGAGTATCTTCAGCAGTCTTGCTATTAAACTCAGTTACTCCCGAGCCCTCCGAGTAAGCTACCTGACTGGCGGATGGTTCATCGGTTTGCCAAGATACGACAATCTGTCCTCTAGCTTCTGCACCTGACCCACGAATAGAGGACTCAATCGTTATACTTCTTATTTTGGGTGGTCTGGTGTCTAGAGCTGTTTTGAATATTTGTTTGTCAGACGTGGCTAGGTTACCGGATGTATCCCTGCCTGAAGCAATAAGTGTATAAATGCTGTCGTCTTTCAAGTTACGTATTATCACTTCATGGTTAGTAGCCAGTTTAGTGTTAGTGACATTTAGCATATTTTGACCTTGAGGACCATAGTCAATGATAGAGGTAGTTGGTACGTTAGTATCCCAAGTAACTTTTTGGGTTGAGGTTGGTTCATCTCTAACCGGCTGGAATCGGACGTTAGATAGGTGTGGGCGTGGCGGGGTGGTGAATGACGCAGTGCTACCATCATAACTATTGCCATCGGCATCATGTGTAACCAGCTTGTAAAAATACTTTGTGCCGTCATCAAGGCCAACAAGATCAAGAGAATAAGTTGATTCGCTAGCAGAGGTGTTTATAGATTTTACTCCGCCAAACGAATCCGACTTACCGTAATAAATATCAACCTTTACTGCATTTCTAGAAGTAAACTTAATCGTGGCGCTACTTAGTGCTATCTTTTGTACGGTGATTTCTTTTAATGTCGGCGCCGGTAATGTTGCAAAGCTGTTTTCGGCTGACACACCGGTATTACCGTCTTCGTCTGTCCATTTGGTTACAAAGTAGTAAGTTGTACCGGGTTCTAGGTTATTTAGGTCTATGGTATGACCGGTAACTTGGTCGGAGTTGGCGATTTCTTCGGCGTTGTAAATACTGGGTTTAGTACCTAGGGCTACTTTGCTGTCACTGCCTCGATCGGTCACCCAGCTAATGGTAGCCTTTCTAGTGCTAAGGTTGCTAACTTTTGGCTCGCCTATTAAGTTAGCCGGGCTAGTAAATTTACCGGTTGGTTTTAGACTAACAGTGGTCGTAAAGTTTCCACAGTTATTGGCGCTGTCGCAAGCTTTTACTTTGTAATAATAAAGTTGTTGGCTTAGACCGCTATCTACATAAGACATACCGGTTGCCGAGGCAACTTGACTAAAATTAGTGTTGTCGGTACTGCGGTAGACTTTGTAGGACGCTACACCGGCACCAACATTAGTAGGTTCTTCCCATGATAGGGCTAGCTTCCAGTTATGGGTAGATTTTACGGAAATGTCGGCAATGCTAATGTTTAGCGGAATACCCGGAGCTGAGGTGTTGGCCGTAAAGGTAGTACTGGCGGCTGTGTCGTAGTTAATATTACCGGCTTCGTCTTTGGCTACGACGTAAAAAGTATTACTACCCGGTTGGGTGGCAAATGCGCCGGCTGGCAAACTGGTTTCACCAGCACCGGTATATGTACAGTTGCTAGCAGTTGGTACGGCGTTGACAGTATAACAATAAGTGATGCTGTTAACAGAACCGGTATAACTAGCTGGGGGTAGCCAGTTAAAGGCGAAACTGTTTAAAGTATTGGTTGACGGTGTGGCGGTTACGTTTTGTGGACCGGAGGGTGAAGCCGTGTTAATCTTAATAACTGTTGTTACATAAGCGACAGATACGTTACCGGCGTTATCCCAAGTACGAAAATAAACCATGTTGTTACCTTCGTTTAAGTTAGCGAAATCGGGTGTGTTTTGGGTGGTGTAACTGCCGTCATTAGTCAGTAGATCAGTGATGTCGCCACTACCGGTGTGTAGATCGCCATACCATGGGCTACCAGACCCAATACGGTATTGTAAGCCAGCCAAGCCGGAGTTAGCATCGGTTGGCGCACTGCCTCCATTAGAATCCCAACTTAGTGTAACAGCCTTGTTAGATACAAACTGGCTAGGGGCTGAAACAAAGGCGGGGTTGCTTGGCGGGGTATTGTCAAACCTAAACTGGAAAGAAGCAGCGGTGCCGTTATAGACGTTATTGGCGTTGTCAATAACCTTTACTAGCAAATAATATGGATCATTAGAGCTAGTAATAGCCGTACCTATATAGCCGGCAGTAGATAAGTCTACTGAAGTAGTGGATACTGCGAACTGGCAAGCACCGTCAGTGTCTAGAGGCGAAGTGCCAAGCAAGCCCTTGGTAGTAGTTAGATTAGCGGTATTATCTTGACCAAGGTACAGGCAGTAGCCCTTGACACCAGAACCTCCAGCATCATCCGCACCAGCCGTCCAGGTAAAGTACGGGTTGGCATTAACCCAGCCGTTACTGGAGACAGAATCACCACCATTACTCTTATACATCAGGACGTTAGAGGCGTTGGTAATTGGTTTGATGGTGTCCGAAGTAGAGTAACCAAGGGATATTTCTTGCAAGACAGGCGTAGCGGTACCATTACCGGAAAAGCTAACCTGGTATTGAACATAGCGGGTTTTATCTGGAGCACAAGCCGATGTTATATCTGAGCCCAAACTAATGGCCGAGCAAGACGAAAAGACCGAAGCGTCAGACAAGTCTGAGGCATTACCACTGCGAATTTTTACCGATAGGCTAGTACCGCTAGGTACAGTAGCAGTATAGGTTAGATTTTGCCAGTCATTAGGGATGCTACCATCGTAGATAGCGCTAGTGAGGGTACCAGATGAAGGGTACTGTATTTGTTCGCTATCAAAACTAGAAGTTGGCTCGCTACTCAGCCATGGTCTGACCCGGATATTATCAATTTCATAAACACCTGTGTGGAGCGAAAAACCAACTTTGAGATTTGAATCTGTGTAAGCACTAGAGGTGTAGTAATTAGACCAAGTTTGTCCGCCGTCGGTACTGCGTTCGTAATATGCACCACCACTAGCACGCATTCTTAGCCTGATTTTATAATCGGTATTTTGTGTCCAAGCATTGTTAATAGTTGCCCTCGCCCCTCCCTTTTCATAAACTTGACCTTGGCAATTTGTGGTGCAACTACCGTTACCCGAGTTATAAAATGCATAAGTCAAGTTAGTGTAATAAGAGCCTGTGCCAGAATTGTGCCAGCCAAACATGAAGGCATCCCAACTAGGGTTATTGCTGGTCCATTTAAGATCATAAGTGACGGCTAGGTCCGATCTAGGAAAAGTAGTTTTTGAGGCGAATCCATCGTACCAAGTGCTGGGACTGCCAGTTGTTTTAAGCTTGTTGCTGTCTACGATGAAATAACTGGAGCCTCCACCTAAAAAGTCCCATTTGGACGAGTCTACGCTCCCGGAGTTAAAATCATCAAAAAACTGAAAGACATTATTACCGTTTGACTCGCTAGATGAGGCAGAGTTTCCATAGTACATATAGATATCAGTTGTACCGCCCCCTGCTAGAGAATCAACTTTAACCCAAACAGTGGCGCTGGAGCTATCGGTTTTATTTTCTACCCAATAGGATAAAGCTGTCCCAGATGAGTTAGCAAAGCGAATATCAGAAAAGTCTGCTTTCATATCGCTGTCGTAGCTTATAGTGAGCTTTGTAGGGTAATTAGATTGTGCCGAGCCAGTATTGGTGATGGTTACCTTTTGTCTGTTTTTCCAAGACGAGTACGTTGCTGACCAACCCGCCGTCTGAATTATTTTGGCTTCCCCAGAGGTCGAAGTATTAATATTGCTCTCGCTACTATACTGATTGGTAGTACTAGAACCAATTCCCCCGCTCCAATCAGTCTGCGTCCAGGCATTGCTGGCAAAGACTATTTTAACTAGACCAACAATAACAGCTAAAGATATTAGACAACTTATGCCAAGACTAAACTTGGGCCAGCGTTTGGTAAGTTTAGCCATATGTACTAAACCAGCCTTTGTTAGGCTAATGTATTTACTGCCTTTACTTTTTATATTCCTCAACATCTTAATAAGCAATACCTGCTTTACGTCTTAGGTATAGTTTAGCATAAACAATTTTATGATAACAATAGTTTTTTTGACAAAAAATGCTTGCAGACAGCGGAGTTTTAAGGATACAGTTTTTGAAATACAGCGTTAGGAGTGTCTCATCCTAAACTGCAACAGTCTAGTTTCCTGTATTATCTGAACTTTTTCGCGCTTGGACAATGATCCAGCGAGTTAATACTGCAATTATGATTACTATTGGTATCCACCAGTACCAGCATATTCCTAGTAACTTTGTACATCGCTTGATGGGTGATATAGGGCTAGAACTGTTCTCAGATGCAACAACAGCACTTTTGACGTCGGTATCTTTGTTGTCCTTTGACTTTTTGCTGTCAGCATTTGCACTATCATCATCTTGTTGGTGGTTAGTGCCGCCTTGAGAAGCGCTACCGGTATTGCCGTTACTCCCTGGCTGACCAGTACTAGTTTGTGCTAGAACATTACTTTCGCTATTCTGACCATTATCCCTGCTAGTGTTAGGCTCGTTTGTATCAGAATCGTTTGTAGTGTTTACACCTAGTGTCATTGGCTCGTTGAAAATTATTTCTACGGAGTCAGTACTAGAATTACCAACTGAATCAGATGCGCTAAGCTGAAATACATAGGTGCCAAAGTTATCTACGCTTACATTTGAGTTGGGGCTGTTCGGATTATCAAAGCTGGCTGTACCGGGTCCTGATACTTGGGCCCAGCTACTACTTGTAGCATCGCCGATTGCACCGTTAAGGGTAATATTTGAGCCAACAGTCTCTTGATCTTCGCCAGCGTTAACTACTGGGGCTGTATTATCTACTGTAATCTTCCACAAATCACTCCAATCGCTCTCGTTTCCAGCCTTATCGACTGCTTTGACACGCCACCAATAATTTGCTTCACCGACATTTATAGCAGTCTTGGTGGTGTCAGTAAACAGTCCATGCCAGCGTAAATTATTCGCACTAGCATCGTGGTAACTTTCGTATATAAAGTAATCTATATCTGTAGATTCATCTTGCCAACTCTGAGTTATGCTCGCTCCATTAACTACAGAATTATTGGCAGGGCTGAGTAGTGTGGGTTTGTTTGGCGCGACACTATCGTAATAATAATGTACAGGACTACTCCATTCTCCAATATTTCCAGCCTTATCGATTGCGCGTACCCAAATTTTGACACCCCCTTGTTCCCAGCTTACTGGTGTATGATTTCGCGATGTACCATTTACATCTCGACACCCGCTTATATACGTTCCGTCTATTGATAGCCCGGGACAGGTACTACCGTTAAACGTATGCTCGTCATCATATGCGTATGCTACTTGGTAGTGATCAACGACTTCTGGGTTATTGTTTGTATCCTCGGTAACATCTGACCAAGAATTTGGTATTGGCGTGCTACTAAAGAACTGTTCGTCAGAAGGTGTCTCAATAATCGGAGCTTTAGGTGCAACACTATCGTAGATAACAGTACACGAAGCTACATCGGATTTATTGCCTGCCTCATCGACTGCCCTGAGTTCGAATCGTGCCGTTCCATCATTTGGAGATATCCAACCTCTCGAGTTAAACCAATCTGTATATCCAATATTTCTTTTGACAATTCCAGGTGTACCGTTTGGCGCATTAAAACTCGAATACTCATAATACGCAACGTCATCACTAATACTTTTTGTCCATCTGGGTGTTAATGTTTGAGGCTTTATGGTTCCACCACAAGGAACGATACTGTTATCACTTAGCACTCGTTTCAGATCCGTTGGTGGCGCTGGTGCGGTTCTATCAACAACGAAATAAAATTTTTCAGTATTAGAGATGTTTCCGGCTTTGTCGCTAGCATTGTACTTCACGTAATATCTTCCATCAGGAAGATCAGACAGGTTGATCGTGTACGGATTGTTAGTTTCAGAAGAGTTTCCCCTATAGAGCAAGTAGTTCTCGTTTGTTTGGTCAAATTTATAGATATTTCCAACAACCCTTTGTATGCCGGATCCGCCAAAGCCGTTTGGACTCGGTACTTCGTTTGCAGTTATTGTAAAGCTACTTGGGTTAAAGTAAGGTGCACTAGAACCGCTGACATGTGGCTTAGTAGTATCGAATGTCAAACTGCAGTTCGCAGCATCGGAGTGAAGAAACATATTTTGCGTACTGTATGCGACTACTTTGATGCGATAGATACCGTCTCCATAACTACCATAACCATAAAAACGATATGGGGTCGGTTTGCTGTTGTTGGAATTGTGCATTCGTGTCCACGTACCATCTAGTTCTTTGTAGAACGTTTCTATGTGATATGACGTGTTTGGTGCTTTATCCCAATGCGACCAAATATATTTTTGTCCTGCAATACTGCCCGTACCCAAAAGTGGTTGCAGTTTTGTCGCATGACCACAGGTTAGTGAGTTGCTAGTATCGTTCTCATCCAACGTAAATCCAAAGTTTGTTGGTTTTTGTGGGAAGTTCGTTTTCAGGAAGTAAGCTCGATCCCCATTTCTTATGTAGTTGTCAATATAAGAATAATAGCCATTTGTATCATTAACCTGGCCAACTGATCGGTTGTCAACATAAATAGCTGGTATAATTGGCGCTTCATCATGTTTGGGAATTCCGGCACTTTGATAATAGGCGCCTGGCTTATCAACATTTATGCCATACCATCCATTATTAATCGTATGTAAATCAACGCCTTGTACCCATGAGCGGTTCACGTTCAACCCACTACGGTCATTATTCTTTAGCGTAACTCGCCAAATTTGTAGATCTTGTGCTTCGTAAGTATTGATTCCGTGCAGATTAGTGCCGTCTTTCCCGTCGATTGTAAGCTGGTTTAGGCGTACGTTATCAGCAAAAATTGTGAGTGCCGAATTGTTACTATTGCTTGTTTTGCTGAAGCTCGGATAGATTGTATGAAACTTGCCGTCTATTGTGAGACGTTTAGAAATGTTCGTCTGGCTAGTAGTTACTAGATCAGAGTTTATTTCGATTGTATTTCCGTCTACCGTATTACTGTCATCGTTTGCTAATTGAAGTGATGTAAATGATTCTCCAGTACTAATATTCTTTACTGCACAGTCTGTTACAGTAACCGTAGTAAATAATGGCGTACCAACAGTACTATCATCGGAAGAATCAATCAATTCAGTTCTGAATATGTATGTTCCTGAGGTATTGAACTTTATTTTGAAACTACTAGTAATATTTCCTAGAGGGAAACCGGATGAAGGACCAAAGTAGGTTGTATCACTAGTAAACGTTAAAGGCACATAGCTACCAGCATGTGGTCCTGCATTTTCTAAATATTTCAAATCAATATTTGATGAATTGCCAGAAGTAACCGTTGATTTACCACGTACAATTCTGCCGACATCATCGTTTGCAGTTGTAGAAACTGTGAAATCAACAGGTGCTTGACAAGCTGTTAATAAAGCTGGAAGCGTAGTAGAGAGGGTTGCTGGCGTGGAGTCAAGTGAAAACGGTGTACCTGTGAGCTTTATGTTACTAATAGAAACTGTATCATTAGTCCCCCCACTATTAGCAAAATAGATTTCTAGAATATTACTCGATGCGCTGGCAGGTAGATCTATACTTTTTGATCCATTCTCGCCGGCACCGGGTAAACCACCGACATTAGTTTGCCCTTCGATTACTCCTAATTGTTGATCCTCATGATCTACTAATCGCCACCCAAAAGTTAGCTTGTCGCCCGACTCGAGGTTGCTTGCCTCATGGTCGAAACTCAAATGTAAGTTATCAAATCCGCTAGCATTAGCATGTGAAGCGAGTGATATGGACCCATCTACACTATGCGCAGACGGCGTTATAGTTATTGGTGAGCCACTAGCATATGCAATTTGCGAGCTAATCAGGCCATACATCGGCTGTGCGAAGATCGCGATAGCTGATAATACAGTAATAAATATTGAAAGGATTCCATTTTTTCTATTGCAAGAAAGATTTCGCAACTTCATATCGTCAATTCCTCCCAAACGAATAAAGTTAATAACCTATACATTAATAATGCTATACCTTACGTTAGCAAAAGTAAATAACTATAACTATGAATACAAAATAACGAAAAGTTATTTATATATAATCAATCAATTTGCAACATACTGACATTGGGCTTCTTGGTATGAGCTCAAATCATGTAGCTGAGTAAGAAAAGAAATTCTCTATTTGTAGTCTTCTTGTTGCTTTTTTTAGCTGTGCTTCTGAATCTGTGATTAGTCCCAAATTTACCTCAATTATCTTAGAAAATATGCTCTAGCGGAATAATTTATCCGAGATTATGATAATACAGCCTAGTATGAGCTAAGAGCTTTTGTTATTATCTTCGATTGGATTTAGGCTTCTGCATCCGGGAGTTACATCCTTTTCTTGCTGATAGATGGTGTCATCACCCATAAACTTCTCCCAGGCTGTTTCTAGAGCTGTAATTTTCTTTAGGGTTTCATCTTTTATTGAGTCATCTAGGTAGTCAAACGGGCAGTAATGTCTAGGTGGCTTATTAGCCTCGCCCTTCAGAACACCTATCTCAAACAATCCTAAACCATTTAAGTTTTTTGCATCATAGTCGCTAACTACACCTACAACGTCGCCAGCTTTTACAGAGTCGCCTTCTTTAACAGTAACTTCTTTTATGTGCTCGGTCTCAAATGCTAAGTCACTGCCTTCTGGCATGACCATTACAGAATAGTCACCACTGTACAATTTCTCAACTTTAAATACCTTTCCATCCACCAGAGAGTGAACCTTGGTGCCCAGTGGTGCGATAAATGTTGGTTGAGGGTTTAAGCGTCCTGCCCCCATGCCATTGTTAGCTGGTGCAGGACGACCAAATTCACTAAAAATTGCGTCTAGCCCTCCAGATTTTGTATCAAATTTTGCAAATTTAATGTCCCCTGCCATCTGCGTGTTGGGGTTGTAATAATCTAGATTTATACCAATGTGTTTGATGGTTGGCTTATTGCTTGTTGTCTGTTCGGATTTCGGTGCAGACTGCGAAGATTCATTACTATCGCGATGCTCTTTCTTATTATTAATCCTGTTATATGCTAACCAGCCAACACCAGCGATGAGACCTAATACCACGACTACTATTAACAATTCAATTATCGAAAAACCAGAGCTTCTATTCTTTTTCATAATAGTTAATTATAAAGTGCTTATGCTCAAAGAACAATGGTAATTTTAAATATGCTATTAGCATAAATTAACCTATATGAAATTTTGAGGTCTGCCCTGTGGCAGATCAAATTAGTCCTATATTAAGGTAAATCACATTAATCTTCTTTGGTACAAGACAGACCTCGAGAAACTAATTCTATGGGGTCAGACCCTGGATACCCGGATATCTGGATATTACTTCTTGAAAATTTTTGTTGACATACTGCGAAGTATAACAACAATCTTACACTTTCTGGGGTTTAACCGTGGAAGTACAAGTTGGTTTCCAAGAAATATTGTGTGTTGTTAATCTGTTGGGGTGCTTTTAGTTGATTATTCTGTTTTCTGCCACATTTCTTCAGTTGCATCGCTGAGAGTCTTGGCTCCTCTAGGCGTGCAGCCTAAATAATCATTACGCCATCCATATGCATAATTTGGTGTGTCACCCTGTTTTGCGCAATCTTCGGGGCTTATATAGTTTTTGTATACTTGGAAAGGCACCCATTCTGACTCTAGTGGGCATTCGTCGGAGCAATAAGTTTTACTTACAATTTTATCGTTCGTTTTTACGAAAAAAAATACTGCCAGAGACAAGACAGCTATCAAAATACCCATCATAACTACATAAGATTTTATTGACATTTTTTTCATGTTCGAATTATCTCATATCATTAATGGTTTTTCTACCTTTTTAGTGGTAAGCCCGAGCTGTAACTATTATTTTACGGGGTCAGACCCTGGATATTACTTCTTGAAAATTTTTGTTGACATGCTGCGAAGTATAACTATACTTTTCTAACATAAAAGGTATCAATTATGGATGACCAAGAACCACAGGTAAAAAATAATCAAAACGAAGTCCAAAGCTTAATTGAACAGACGCAACAATCTCTTGTTCATAATCAAGATATGGCAGTGCCTAATCAGCCCAAGAATGAAAGGAACAAGATAATCATCGCACTAGTCGTATTGTTCGCAGCTCTAATAATCGCTGTAGGTTTTTACTGGTGGTGGTCGAGGCAAAAAACTGACAATTTCATTGAAAAACCCACGCCTGTTGCAAATGTAAAGCCTAAAGCCAATGCGGACACTCAGTTAGAAAAATTTATCCACCCGACTACTGGTGAAAAGTGGTATTCTGTTCCCAAAAAACTTGGTGATTTAAAACTTATTGCTACCACCAAAGTGGGAGATTCCTATGAAGACGAACCTACTAAATTTTTTGAAGTCGGCGCAAGAGGCCCCAACAAGATTATAATTGGCGTAACAGCTGAAATTGGTTACGATAATATATACATATTTGAACAAGATCCAAGCGGTAGAGTTACATATATTGTCAATCCGAGTGGTCCCAACTCGCCAGAGAATATTGAATATTCTACTGCGAATTTAATTAAATCTGTAGCCCTTGATAGAGAGACTCACTATGATTCATTAATACCGCCAAAAAGTTTCAAAATAAATAAGACAGAAGAGGTTACCGGCGTTTACGATAAAGGCTCGAATGCTGCAAAATTAGGTGATCTGATTTCTGACTACAGCTATGAGGGCGAAAAGAGGTCGGTTGTTAAAACTTATGGTGATTCAAAGCTCATTAGAGCCGAGCATCCCTACGTTGACACCAAACTAACCACAATTGCTTATTTTCTTGAAACACCAATCAATACTCGTATTAACCTTACTTATGCACCAATCGCCAAAGATCTAAGCAACTATTCGTGGGATAACGGAGTAGCTGTCAAGGAAGATCATCGTTACCCCGCTCCAAGCACAACAATGCATCCGATAATTCGTGGTTGCGGCAGTCATGCAGGCGCAGTAAGTAGAGCGGATGGCGTTAACAATAGTGATTTTGTTCAAGTCGGTCAAAGTTCAGATGACCAAGCGGTTTATGCCTTTAAAGACAGTAATAACGAAATAATTAAAAAGGCATACAGCGAGTTTCTAGAAGACTTAAAGAGTTATTCCCAAGCTAGCCCAAAAGTTCCACTCGCACTAGAAGACTTCATAAGCCAACATGGTGTAGTAGTCTATAAAAACGCAGCAGGTGAGTGGCTAGTCTATCGTCGTGATAATTTTTCACCGATGGGCGGCTGTGCTAAGCCAGTTGTGTATCTTTACCCAACAAAGCCAACAAATGTCAACGTAAGACTTGGTGCTAAAGTCAAAATTTCTGAACCGCTCTACAATAGTAAGTCAGGATGGAATATTAGAGCGCTACCAAACGGACAGTTAATTTTGGGTAATAAAATTTACAGTTCTCTATTTTGGGAAGGAACTGGTGTAGGACCATACCCTGCTATTACAACCGGGACAGTTGTAAAACATAATGAAGTGGTGGCTACTATCAGAAAGCAGATGGCTCAACAGGGCTTAACTGCCCAAGAAACCAGTGACTTTATTGATTACTGGCAGGATAAGATTCCAAATAAGCCATTTGTGCGGTTGACTTGGTTTAACACCGCACAGTTAAATCAATTAGCACCATTGCGAGTCTTTCCTAAGCCGGATACGGTTATTAGAGTGTTTTTAGATATGGACGGTTTAGATAAAAAAATAGTTATTCCTAAGCAGATATTTAAGAAAGTTCCAAGAATAGGCTTTACGGTTGTAGAGTGGGGTGGGCTTACCAACACCGGTCTAAAATAAGCAAAAACTTGCCTTGCTCGGTTAGTGTAGACACTTATTATCGATAGTCATGTGTTACCAAGCTAGCAGTTTTCTTAACCAGTTGTCTAAATCACAGTATAACAAAAGCAAGATGCTCAAGCTACAGGACGAGCGAGTTATTGACCTGCTCAAGCAAGGTGCGTTTGGCGTGTTGCCGACCGACACGGTTTACGGATTGGTTTGTTTAGCCTCAAATCAAGCGACGGTTAAGCGACTTTATAATCTCAAAAGTCGCGAAAACAAACTGGGTTTCCAGGGTCTGGGTTTCCAGGGTCTGGTTTCCAAGTTTCCAAGGTCTGTTTCCAAGGTCTGACCCCGAAAAATGACAAAATGTTTCATAATATGGATTCAGCGTTATCAGCTAAGCCATATTTGAGTTCTTCTAGTTCGTCGTGCATATCCTTGTAGTCGTCTACAAACTTTGCGTAATCACCTACGCTATCAAATAACTCAAGAATAGACTGGGTTATAACCCATGATCGGGACTGACCTATATAATCCTTGTAACTAGAATGCTCCCAAGATTCATACTTATCCGGGTTTAGATGAATGTATCTTGTGACATGCAACAAATATGAATCGTTTAAAATGTTTGATGCTTTAAAGGCGCTTTCGAACACACTACCCCGCCGATTGTATTTCTTATTGAAGTACATCGAATATGTTACTGCTAAGCTCTGAATAGATTTGGAGATAGCCGTCGCATCTTCCCCCTGATATAACAACAAATGAAAATGATTGGGCATCAAGCAATAAGCATGTAGCTGTACCTTATCGCCAAACCATGGGTATTGTCTACCCTTGCTATCTTTTTGTTGTTTTTTACCAAAACACCTTTCGAGTAGCCATTCAAAATGTTTAAAATCTACTTCATCGTAAAACAACCTATCTTTGTTATGCCCACGGTTATAGACATGGAAATAGCAGTTTGGGATAGGTACACGGACTCTATTTCTAACCGGCATTAGCTAATTATACAATGTTTTCAATTTTACAGGGTCAGACCCTGGATGCCTGGATGCCTGGATGCCACAGGTTATCTCGAGTCGTGGGCTCTTAACGTATTCTTGCCAGTTTTTTTCGTTTACTGGGTATATTTTCTCCATAGACCAGTCAATGGATTTATTCATTTGATCGACTATGCGTAAGGGGGTAAATACTTCGGCCTTGTCTTTGGTGCGACGCTTTTGCTCTTCGATTGATTTTGCGACCCGTGGCTGGATTAGCTTGCCATATTTTGGCCCCGTTACGTACTTTGATAGGATCTGTTTGCGTGGTAAAAATGGGTCGTCTCTTCTGTTGGTTGTGACATACGAATCAGTTGCCCAGATGATGTTGTGCCCAGTGGTTCGATCCTTGAGTAAAATATCAAGGATATCGCCCTGCTTGCGCAAGTAGTTTTCTAGTATGTCTGCTTCGCCTCTATTCACTATCTGTAATTATAGCAATGCAGGCCTACTTAACACACTAAATGACCTAAACGGTGATTAAGTTTTAGCCTATTATGTAACCAATTTGGTGCTATCAACAGATGTAATATGTAACCATAAGCGGAATAATATGTAACTAACTATTTATTCCATGGGTTTGACTTTGGATTCGATGAAGGCGATTTCGTGGTCATCGAGATTGTATTTGGCGTAGAGTTGCTGGTCGATTTCGGGGATTGATTTGGACCAATCGATGTCGGGGGTGGAAATTCTATCAGAGTTCATTGATTGACCGCCCTATATATAACCTTTATTCTTCAGGCTATTATATCCAGTATTTGAGACTATCAGATGATCTACTACATCTATGCCAACTATCTTGCCAGCTTCTACTAATTTTCTGGTGGTTAGTATGTCGTCGTCTGATGGGTCGGTATTGCCTGAAGGGTGGTTGTGCGCCACAACAATACCGGCTGCGTTGCTATCGATAGCTGATTTAAAAACCTCGCGCGGATGGACTATAGACGAGTTTAATGTGCCTACCGAAACAATGTCGCTCGTGACATTGCCTTTGGTGTCCAGACATATCACCTTGAATGTTTCCTTTTTGTTGTGGCCAATTTCTTTGATTAACCATTGGGCGATTTGATTAATATCTAAGCGGTCAGTTTTATTATTTGTGATTTTTTCTGAGTCAACATATATACCAATTTCTCTGGCAAGTTTTATCCCGATAATGCTTGTATCGCCCAATCCTTTGAATTTTTTAAGCTCGCTATCAGGAGCATTGATAACACCACTAACACTTTTGAACTTAGTGATAAGCTGTTTAGCTAGTGGCTTACAATCTTTTCTGGGAATGCCTATTGTCAGCAAAAGTTCGATGATCTCGTAGTCAAGAAACCCGTTGAGTCCGTTCTGCAAGAACCTAGTTCTTAGTCGTTTTCTGTGACCAATCGAACCCTGTTCCATATTTCATCATCCTTCTCTAGCTAAGCACTTCCTGAAGTATTCTCGAGTTCCATCATCCGTGCAGTATAAGAAACAGCCCTTCATCCCACGCGTCATCAAGACTCTGTATGTGTTTTTAATAATCATGTCCGCTAATGCTTCAGCGTAGTCGGGGTCTTCTTCTTGTAGCTTTTTGAATCCAAAGATCGATTTATCTGTATTTGCTCGTTTTGATATATCGGTAATAACCCTTCCATTTCTAATTATTAAATCAGGTCCGATTATGACTCCAGCATAGTCTAGCTCTAAGCCTTGACTAGTGTGGATACAGCCTACTTCGCTAACCGATTCGGGATGAGCTATCCAAGCTTGGCCTTGAGATTTGAGATTCCATGTTGCTTTATAGCTTCCTATTTCAATATCGGTTAGTTCTGGGTCTTTTGCGCTTACCCAATTCCAACAATAGCCTGCAAGCATACGTGACTTGTTGTTGATTTCGTTGAGTTCTATAATGCGCCTATGGATTTCGGCCGGGCTGTCCAGCACTTGAAAGTCGTAGTCCATATCTATCAGATTAACGTTAGCGGTGTCTCTAATTTGTAGGGTATTATCTACCCAAGCTAAGTACCCATCAGAACCATTGCACCTAAATTGCGATTCTAGCTCGTATTCACAATACTCTGCCTCGTTTTTCTCGGCCCATTTTTTTATTTCATCTATTTCGCCTATGTCTTTTATGTGAATTCGTTGATCCTCATCTATGAAAAATATAGTTGTTTTAGCTGCGTTTATTAGCTCGTCTATTTGGTTATGCCCTTTATTGTTAAATAATCCTGACTTTTCTGTGAGCCTCTGCGCTTCGTCGATTATCAAGGCGTCAAAAGTATCCCTATCCGTATCTATAAAATTACCAGAATTTTTAAATAAATTCGATATCCTAGATTTCGTGAACTTACCAGTTAACATTACTTGAAATACTTCGCGCGGGGCTGAATTACGCGTAACATATTGGACTACTAATCCTTTGCTGGTCAGTTCTGAAAGTAAGTTTATGGCGACTACAGACTTGCCGGTGCCTGGACCACCCTTGACCACCATAACTTGCTTGGTTGGATGGTCAAGTCTGTGATTTTTTGTAGCTAGGTTTATAGCAGATTCATAGACTATCTTTTGAGTATCAATAAGCGTAAATTCTTTATTACCTGCGAGCATAGAATGTAGCGAATCGGCTAGTGATTTTGATGGTCTTATCTTGCCGTTCTCGATTTCATATATAAGAGTGCCGTCGTCGCCTTGTTTGACGTATTTTTTTATAAATTCGCGGAGTTTAAACAAGTCGTCTTTAAAAAATACGGGAGCTTTTTTAGTCCATTCTGAGTAAAACTCATCATTTATTATGCCTAGGCTTTCAGAGTAGTTATGCAAGAATGCACACGGCTGGAGATTGATATGCTTTTCTTGGACAGACGAGTTGTAATCTTCGAGCAAGGATTTATATGACCAAGCTTGGTATGAGGGGTGAGCCACTTCTCTGCCATGATAAAAATCTACTTCAAGCACTGCATCCTTCTGCGAAATTGTGACCCCGTCGCTCCATTGCTTTAGCTCAATTAGCATGGCACTTTTTTGAAACTCATCTGAGCCAGTGATAATAAAGTCTATTCGTTTTGATGTTTGTGGAATTTTGTATTCTATCGCAACGCCGACATTGTCGGGTATTTCTTGATCTTCCAGAACATTCTTCATGAACTGCATAGAATAGATCCATGATGTAACTTCGGATTTGTTAGCCTTAAATCCTGTTTCGCGAACATACAGATCTTCGATCTTGTTACTAATACTGTTACTCAGCGTGTCTAAGATAAAAGTGTTTTTAGTGGCAGAATATACAATCATTTTCTAAAGCTCCGTGTATTTTTTATGGCTTCCCTTTGATTTACTGGCGGGATATTTCTTATCGTTTTTAATTAGCTTTTTTTCGGTTGCAGACAATAAATCAATACCAGTTTCATGACTAAGTAATATCAAATAAATCATTACATCAGCCAGTTCGTCAGCTAGCTCGTCTTTGTGATTTTCTATATGTTCTTCCGCTTCCCGTTGGTTTTTCCATTGGAAATGTTCTAATACTTCGCTAGCTTCGAGCGAGAGAGATATAGCAAGATCTTTGGCGTTATGAAACTGCTCCCAATTTCGCTCATCTCGAAACTTGATTATCTTGGCCTTAAGCTCATCAATCTCTCCCATATTGCCTATATTCTACCACTTTTTTATCTCTGTTTTTGTAGAAGGCTAGTGGCTCTTGTAGTACTTTTCGATCTTCTCTACCATGAGCTTGCGGCGAGTAGCGAGATAGTCGTCGTAATTTAGCTAACGGGTACTATTTCATTCTATAAACTAGGTCACATATAGTTATAGTGTTGTGCTGTAGTGGTTTGTATCGATAATAATGACGTCAATAAGTTATAGCTTTGTTCGTGAGTGGGCTTCGAGGTCTTTAACATTTGGTAATGCAAGGGATACAACTAGTGCAACTATCGAAAAGAAGCCGGTATACAGTATCGCCTTACTGCTTCCGTCTGCTGAGGCTTCGTGAGTAATTTTAACAATTTCTTTTGAGATTGCTGGCGGTAGCCTCGGCGCATCTTTCTCTTGATTGAGACCATTTAATTCAATTGCAGATCCTTGTTTGGCAACCTCTGATGCAATAACTGACTTTATGTTTTCTGGAATGACGGAACTAGATTTTATACCAGAGGTTAAGCTAGTGGTTACAGTTGTTAGTAAAACAGCGCCGATGATTGCAGTACCGAAGCTAGATCCAACTTGGCGCATGGTACTATTAACGCCCGATGCTTCGCCTGCCTGATTTACTGAAACAGCAGAAAGTGTTAAGTTGCTTGCCTGCGCCATAACCATGCCCATACCAACACCGAACAAGATTAATCCTGGCGCTAGAGTGGCTGCCGTTGCTGAAGCTGTTAGGCTAAAGTGTAATACAAAACTTGCAATGACGGTGAAACATAGTCCAATCTGAATAACCCTTTTAGCAGTTAAGTACTTATTTAACATTGCAGATGCAGGTGCAACAAATAGCATTGCTAGCGACATTGGTAGTAGTGCTAGGCCTGTATTGAAAGCGTTAAGGTTTCTGACTGATTGCAAGAAGACTGGTACAGCAAAGACCATGCCGACCATTCCTAGCGAGAGGAATGTGACGACCATCATGCCTGATGTGAATTGCCTATTTGTTAATAAATGCATAGATACCAGTGGAGTATGGTTGTTTTTTTCTAATTTCTGTTGCCAAAGGGCAAATCCGGTAAGTAAAATAATGCCTACGAGAATTGCTATTGGTGTGATTGAAAGTCCAAATGGTGCAAAAGGATGGCCTAGTAGCTCGAACGGCGCTTTAGCACCCCACCAGCCGAATGTCGATGCTTCAATGATTCCATAAATAAGGGCTAGTAGCCCAACGGAAGATAGAAAAACGCCAAAAAAATCTAACTCGTCTTTTTCGGTTTTATCTCTAGATTCAGCGATAAGGAAACTACCGATCAAGATTATAATGGCAACAAAAATATTAATTCTAAATGCCCAACGCCAGCTGTAATGTGTGGTTAAGAATCCACCCAAGATTGGGCCAATGGCTGAGGCTGCCCCCGCTATTCCACCCCATATTCCAAAAGCAATACCCCGGTCTCGTCCTTTGTAGGTAGAAACTAAAAGCGAGGCTGTTGCAGGCATCATTAAGGCAGCGCCGATACCCTCAATAATTGATTCACCAATTATCATTGAACCAACCGAACCACTGATTGATGTAATAAACGAACCGATGGCAAATATTACTGCACCAATCATAAACATTTTTTTACGACCGTATAAGTCACCTAGGCGTCCACCGGTAATTGTTAGGGCTGCTAGAGTTAGTGAATAAGCACTAATTACCCACTGCAGACCAACGAGATTAGTTTTAAGATCAGTTGAGATATTCTTTAGTGATACGTTTAAAACTGTTGTATCAACAATAATTATGAGTAATGCTAGGCTAAGAACCGCCATCGGTATCCATTTGCGGACAAAACTTTGATTATTCCTTTGATTATTCTCTGTCTTCACACAACTCCTTTTTTTACCGTTTGTTCTCTTTTAGGTGGTCGATCATCTTACATAAGATATCTGTTGCTTGGTTGCCTGAATACATGGCTTTGACGCTATTCCACGTAGACTTGTGGGTTGTCCTGACCAAGCCCCTTGCAATATGCATACTATCGACTATTACCTGGAATATTAAATTGAGTTTTGCCATTCGCTAGATCGACTGATATAGCTTGACCCTCCTCAACTTTGCCTTCAATGATTTCGAGTGCCAGCGGGTCTAGAATGGTAGTTTGAATTAATCGCCTGAGTGGTCGTGCGCCGAAGTTTGAATCGTAACCGGCCTCAGCTAGGTGCTTTTTCATAGTATCGTTGATGTACAGAGTAATGTCCTTGTTGGCTTTGAGCTGACGAGTTAGAGTGTCTAGCTGTATGTTGACGATTTTGTCCATCAGGCTACGATCGAGCCGATTGAATACCACGATGTCGTCAATCCGATTCAAGAACTCTGGCTTAAAGTGTAGCCTTAGCCTTTCCATTAGCTTACTCTCGAGCTTTTCGGCCGGTTCCTTGGATTCCAAAATTAATTCCGAGCCCAAATTGCTAGTCAAGATTATGATGGTGTTGGTAAAGTCCACTGTTCTACCCTGTCCGTCGGTCAAGCGACCGTCGTCTAGAATCTGCAGTAGCGCGTTGAACACGTCTGAATGGGCTTTCTCGACTTCGTCAAATAGCACTACTGAGTATGGTCGGCGTCGGACGGCTTCGGTTAGCTGGCCGCCTTGCTCATAGCCGACGTAGCCTGGTGGCGAGCCGATTAGTCTAGCCACGGCATGTTGCTCCATATACTCGCTCATATCAATCCTGACGATAGCGTTTTCATCATTAAATAATTGTTCGGCCAGAGCTTTGGCGGTCTCGGTTTTGCCAACGCCGGTTGGGCCGAGAAACATGAAGCTACCGATGGGCCGGTGTTCATCGGCAATGCCAGCCCGTGAGCGGCGAATTGCATTAGCGACGGCGTCGATTGCCTTATCTTGCCCGATTACTCGTTTGCCTAGTTCATCTTCAAGGTGAGCTAGCTTGTTACTCTCGCTTTCCAATAGTTTGGCAACTGGTATGCCAGTCCAGCGGGCAACGACCCGCGCGATGTCTTCGCTCGTTACCTCCTCTTTGAGCAATCGGCTGGAGCTGTCGAGCTTGGCGAGTTCAGCTTTGGCGCTCGCGATCTTTTTTTCAGCTTCTGGGATTTTGCCATACTGGATTTCGCCAGCTCGCGCCAAATCACTGTCGCGCTGGGAGACTTCTAGCTCCGACTTATACCGATCGAGCTCCGCACTAGCTTGCTTTAGGTTATCAATTAGCTCTTTTTCGTGTTGCCACTTGGCTTCTAGTCCACTCGATTCTTCGTTTAGATCGGCGATTTGCTTTTCGAGCTCCCTTTTGCGTGCTTTAGCTGAATCGGACTTATCTTTTTTGAGTGTGGTTAGTTCAATCTCTAGTTGCATCAACTTGCGTTTGGCGCGATCGAGTTCGGTTGGCATGCTTTCTATTTCTATCTTTAGAGCTGAGGTTGCCTCGTCAATTAAGTCTACGGCCTTGTCTGGCAAAAAACGGTCGGCGATGTAGCGGTCGCTCATGCGGGCAGCCGCTACCAGCGCGTCATCAGTAATTTTGACACCGTGGTGTACTTCGTATTTTTCTTGCAAACCACGTAGTATCGCTATACTATCTTCGACACTTGGTTCATCCACAAAGACTGGCTGGAAGCGGCGCTCGAGGGCGGCATCTTTTTCGATATACTGGCGGTATTCGTCGAGCGTGGTGGCGCCAATCATGTGTAGCTTGCCGCGCGCCAGCGACGGTTTTAGTAAGTTGCCAGCATCAACTGCGCCTTCGCTCTTGCCGGCTCCAACGATAGTATGAAGCTCATCAACAAACAGTATGATTTGACCATCAGACTTCTCGACCTCATTTAGCACATTCTTAAAACGTTCTTCAAACTCGCCACGGTACTTCGCACCAGCCAGCAAGCTACCGATTGAAAGCTCAATGACTTTTTTGTCTTTTAGCGAGCTTGGTACGTCGCCGTTAGTGATTCTTTGCGCTAGCCCTTCAACGATTGCTGTCTTACCAACGCCTGGCTCACCGATTAATACCGGGTTGTTTTTAGTGCGACGCGACAGTACCTGCATCACTCGACGGATTTCTTCATCTCTGCCAATTACTGGATCAAGCTTGCCCTCGTTCGCTAGTGCAGTAAAATCTTGCCCGTATTTAGCGAGTACGTTTTGCTTATCTTCGGGTGATTGATCAGTCACTTTTTCGTTCCCCCTCACAACTTTTATGCTTTTTTTCAATTTATCATAATCAAGATCAATAATTCCTAACTTACTAGCGGCTAGCAAAATGTGCTCAGTGCTAACATAGTTGTCGCCCGACTCTTTAGCTTCCTTCTCAGCACGCTCGACCAGACGGACAAATTCTTTACTCGGTCTAATGTCAACACTCGACACTTCCTCGTTACTTTTCGCAAGTACCTGAAGCCGATTCGCTAGCAAATTGCTGATATCGTCCCTTGCCGAGAAATTATCGATTAGCGTGCTAAAGGCAGTGTCGGGCTGCTCAAGCAGACTCTTCAAGATGTGCCACTCGGTAAGTTCCAAGTTCTGGCCATCACGCGCCAGCTCGACGGCCGTTTGCAGTGCCTCTAGTACTTTATGGGTAAATTTATCTGTATTCATTAGAATATTTCCTCTCTTTATTCATAGTTTTTTACTTTTTTACATAATTCAACAATCTAGAAAATCATGGTCTAACAGAGATGAGAGCATATTATAATTGTACTAAGTTAGCACTCAGAGGTCAAGAGTGCTAATTATACCTATGACTTAAACATTTTTTAAAACAATTACACAACAACTCTCGCTTTATGGGGGTCAGACTCTGGTTACCCCCGAAAACTCACCCTCAAGCTCTTGATAAATGAGTGGTACACGCAATTTTTCAATTTTGCGAGAGGAGAAGGTGTTAGGGTTTTTCAGGCGATCTTGCGTTTAATGCAGAGCATATGTTTATAACTAGTGGACGTGAGGACAATGATAATATATTTTGTACAATTAAAGATAATACCTATGAATAAGGAAAAAATCTGTTTCGTTACTTCAAATCAAAGAAAATCTACTAGCTTACGCAGTCAACTTGACCCTGTAGACATAGATCTTGGTCGTCTAACTCATGATTTCGATGAGGGTCGAGAGTTAGATTACAAAGAAGTAACTAAAGCAAACTTAATCAGTCTTAAAAAGCTTTCCCTAACAAAAGGCTAATAGTTGATAATAGAGGGTTTTTTATTCCAGCTCTCAACGGCTTCCCTGGTCTGTTTGTCAAATTACTCCTCGTTAGTTTTGGTTACGATGACATTATTAAGCTAATGCAAGGCAAAGAAAAAGATAGGCGAGCAATATTTTCTTATGGTGTAGGTTATTTTGACGGTAATGAAGATAAGCTATTCGTAGCTGAAGAAATTGGCTTTATTGCGGATGAGCCAAAAGGAAACAATCTACACGGCTGGACTGGAACACTGTATATTTATGGGCATCCGAGTTTTCCAAGCAGAGGCCTAGCAGAACTAAACGACAAAGAGTGGGGTGAGTATTTGAAGGCCATTGAGGATATCGACCCATTCGCACTGCCTAAGAAATACTTTGTAGAAATGACTTAGCTAAGGGATAGAGAGATCTGTCCTGTTACACTACAGACCTCGCAACCTTTTACGAGGCCCATGTATTAATGCAACAACAATTACTGTTGTCCTTCGGCTTCGGCTGGAGTCAAAGTCTTTTTCAAACACCCAACTGGATCTTGTGAATCGATATCATATAATTCTATACCGGTCTTGCTCTCCCAGGAGTTCATCATGGCTTTTAGGTCGGCTAGCTGCTTATCGCGCACGCTACTGGCTAGTAGGGTTGATGGACAGTAGTGCGTGCTATCTTGGCCTTCTTTATTTATTTGAAATTCAAAGTGCAAAAGTCCATTATTTTGCATGGCAGGCTGACCCAATACATCACCTACTTTGACCTTATCACCCTTTTTGACCTTAAGACCTGTTAGGTGGTCATAGGCAATCACCCAAGCAGAGTTCTCACTAGGCATAATGAATACCTCGTAATCCTTACCGCCCTCATTTTGCTCTTTGATATTACCGACTACTCCATCAATCGCCGAAATTATTTGGGTACCGGCTTTTAGTGAAGCAAATTCAAAGTTTGGATTAGTTCGCCCGCCCGATAGTTTATCACCAAAAAAATAGAAACCTTTTAAGCCTTTGCTTTGGTATTCTCGCAGAGCATTAGTGGTAACATCAACACTGTCCATCGAAGCTAGGCCGAAATTTTGGATCTCAAGCTTATCTTCTACCGGTTTGCTAGTCTGCTGCTCAGAGTGGCTAGAAGTAGGCGGTGGCGAGTGCGAGGTATTGGACTTTTTGCTCCGACTAAACACCCCGTAGCCAACAACACCTATTATTATCAGTACAACTATAACTAATACAGTTTCAACTAGCGTAAAACCCGAATTATTATTGCTGTTCTCAACGTTAATATTTTTAGCCATAAGCTTATTATATAGCTTTTACCACGGCCCGCAAGCAAGCAATATGCCAAGCTATTTTGGGGCAATTCTGATTTGTTGTTTTGTGATAAATCTACTTGTAATGTTATATAGCCGATTAGTATTACCACTATGAACGAGTCAAAATTATCCAAAGTATGGTCCTACAGGCTTGCCCTGTAACAGATAACAATAATGCGATTTGGCGCTACAGGCCCGACCTCGAGAGTTTTATAGTTAATTATTGCTATATGGATGGCAGTCGGCGACGAATCACCAGATTTCTATGATCTGGTACACCATTTTCTAGCTCCATTTCGCGAATACGTTGTTCATCTAATGGATGTTGTGTGGCAAACATTTCATCATCACTACTACACCAGAGCTCCTCTGGGTCAAGCTCTGTTTCCTCGTTGGTTCGTGGTGTATGTGGTATACGAAAAATATCTCGTTGCATAATTATTCTCCCTATATGTTAATTTTATAAATTTGCTTACTTTGTTGTTAATTCATATTTGCTCCTTTCACTTTGGCTTATCAGGTGATTCGCAGACAAAATGACTTGGTCTGCCTCTCTCACAGACGATACGACCCTCCAGCCGATCAAGATCTTTAGCTCGCATTAGGCCAAATTGACCACAATTTTCGACTGCTACACCATGCCACGGTGTCAAGAATGAGTCGTTTGTTGGAATCAAAAATAGACCCAACTTACGAGAATCTGTAGTTTGGGGATGAATCGACAGCCTTAGGGAATCCGGAAACATTGATGCTACTAATGCACCCCAAGCCTGGCTAGCTTGCAATACGCGCCAGGCACGTTCCTTTGCATCTTTTTGAAGTTGTCCGTTTGTTTCACTGCTACCTGTGCGTTCTCGCCAAGCCTTACCTTCTTCTAACATAAACCTTGTTAATCCCAATCTTGTATTATGTAGAGAAGGATCAGCTGTAGTCTCTTCTCTTATCTCTTCTATTGTCCTGCCGAAATTGTGCAAAACTTCTGCTCTGAGCTGATTAGGAGATCCTGACATACAGTCTTCCAGTTGAAAAATATCAAGATTAGTTAGTCCATTATCTTCAATCATTTGTTTAAGTTCCCTGCCGTAGTCAAGAATATGCTCATCAGGGACCCTTATGTGAGGACTAAAAACACGACCATCCGAACAAATTGTTATTTTAACTTCTCCATGTGTAATATCTCGGATTTGACGACATAACCCATCTAAAAATCTTAAAGAAATCTCTTCAGCTTTGTCCGGCCAACGGTCTAGAACTTTCCATTGGCTTGAAGATTTGCAAGGGAAGCCGGGCAAAACGAATTCTATAGCTTCAGAATTCGAGATTTTAGATTCTAGCTCAAAAATTAAGTTTTCCATGCATGGGTCCATAGGCGCTGGTGACTGGGTATCACTAGGTAGCAGGCGTCTATGTCCACCTAATATTTCAGCTATCCTACCAGCGCGAAAAGAGGCATTTTTTGTTGCGCAAGCTTCTGTAAGATTCATGTTGACCTACTTTCTGTTAGTTTAGCTAACCGAAGTAGTACTTCTTTACTGTTATCAATATTGATGGTTGGATCGGTTTTGCTAAAACCAAATCCGTGACCAGTTCCTTCTTCTAATGTCGCTTCGGCCATAACACCAAGAACTATCTTGCTTAGCATAGGGTCACAGATTAGTTTTGATGCTTTTTCGAAAGCCAATAATTGCCCAGCAGAGGACTTTAAGTTACTCGTTTCAGCCGATGCATTACTGTGCGCAAGGTCCAAAATTACTGAACCTGAAAGTCCGAGTTCCTCAGACTTAGTAGCAGCTTCACGAATACTCCGAAGATTTATATTACTTTGCACTTTTCTATCAATTTGTGCTCCGCGTAATATTGTCACAGTATTTGGGTTACCCGGCGTCTTCGGCGCTTGCCACATACGTCCATCTTCACCTAAAAAGTCAACATTTTCGTGTTGCATAGAAACTGCAGATCTAGCCTCAGCAGGTATAGCTACAGACCCTTCAACGCTATTTTTGAACAGCACGGGTAAGTCTGGGTTCCTGGACGCCTCGAGCCGTAGTGCCATATTGCTTGCGTTACGCGCCCCAACCCAGCCAAGACTAAGTGCATCGCCGAAGAGTGCTGTATGACGTGGTTCTAAAAGTTCAATAGCGACGGGTGCACCCAGACGAGCCAGTCTGACAAGTTGTTTTCTAGCCAGCTCTAAGCTGTCCTGCTCGATTCCACGCCAACCACCAATAGTACGCGGTTTTGCAACAGGAGCTCGCAAAACGGTCATTACATGGTCTGATACTTTCTCAGCCACTGGCTGTAATTCTTCCCAAAAACATTCTGTAGCAGTTGTCTTGTCCATTGAGCAAGGTCCAATTATTGCTAGCAGCCGACTATCTTTGCCGGATAGAACATCTATTGTTTGTTGGCGAGAATGCCCGATCAGCTCACTATCGTCCTGGCTAAGTGGATGTAGTTCTTTTAGCTCTGCAGGTGTTTCTAATATTCTATTTTCAATTAATTTTTTCATAATTATCTCCTTTAAATTCTTTAACAATTAAAAAAGCCGCCTAATTGGGCGGCTTGAAGCTAGTTTATTTATCTAATTATTCAAGACAATAGCAAGCAAACCGTCCAATGTAGCGGTCGAAATAAAAGTATTTATTGATGTGGTTTATGCTTATCATAAGGATATATTATAGCATCAAAAAATGTAATGTCAATCTCTTTGTACTTACTTACTACATTGTGAGTATTTACCGGTACGGAATAGTTATGGAGTCTAGAAATTTAGATTTACGAATCACATTAGCCTACTCTGTTAGCATATATACAAAAATCTATTATCTAGAGACATACAAAAAGTTAAAGCAATCACAATATATGTAGCTGCCCCTGTACCAAATCGCGCTATGGAATAGTACACAAGAGATAATCTTACCTCATATTACGACTTTAAAGAGCTAGGTAACATCGGCCAGTCGGAATACAAAAACTAGATTTTCTAGGAGCCTTTCATTTATGTATTTTCTAACAGGTGTATTTGTTTTATCTGCCTTCTTTATCTGTATTGATTACTATTGGGCCAACATTGATGATACTATTAGAACTAGGGCGATAGATAATTGCCTTCTTGGCTCTAGTGTAGATTAAAATTTTATCACCATTCTCGGCGCTATCAAAAAAACGGCTGTTCCTTCATTAATAGAATAGATATCATCGTGTGCGTGCGCGTCTATGGTTTCATGATTTGACACCAGAATCTAGCCGCGCCGTTTCTTCTAACAATCCTTCGCTTGTAGCTATTTGACCGATATTGCGAAATCTTTGGCTATTACGATCATTATTGCTAAATTTTTCTAAATCTTTGTATATTGCATTTTCAATTTTTTTTACAAGACTTATTGCTTTTTCTTTACTATTGTTATGTAGCTCTAATATCCGAGTTTCAAGCTTTTTAATATATGGATTAATTATGCTTTTTTGAATTGCCTCGATAAAATCTTTTTTAGAGCTCATTGCTGGCATAAAGCCCATATCCCATAATGAGTAAACTAACACTCTAAGGTCTCTTGCGGGCTGAGACTCATCTGTATTAAGTGATATCTTATTATTTCCATTGCCACCATGAATCTTTGCTTTTTCTAGATCAACTAATATAAAATTTCCGCTTTCGTCAAGAACGATATTTTTTAACTGCCAATCGCTATGCATGATACCACTGGCATGCATTTCGGCGGTAAAATTAGCAATTTTTCCGAGCAGCTCAAGGTTTTCTGAATGTTCTAGCCCGTCATCTGGGTTAGTTTGCCAATTTCGGCCGTTCATAGGACTTAGTCCTTCACGAGTTTCGGATAATAAAAAACACTGAAGAAACATACTATCATTCGAGGGCAACATAATTTCTTTGTTAGGAGATATATTTATAACAAGAGGTTCATGAGTGTTGCTTCCGTCCTGCCGTCCATCTTCTTCAAAGAATCCAAAGTCAAGTGAAGTTAATGACTCAAACCCACGTTCTTTGACTTTTTTATAATTTAAGGCCTCCCCCTTCGCTCGTTCTATAGCTTTTTTTGATCGAACTTCTGGATCTTCAGCCGTACTACCGAACGGCTTAATACTTACTTTTTGCTCTGTGCCATCAGGACATATTAGCGTACCATGGAAAACGCCATGTGCCGAATCAGAACGACCATATTGGTTGCCCTCATCAATACTAAAACTGTACTTAGGGTAAAGACCCTTTAATATTCTTGAAAATTCTTCATAAATGATTGGTTTATCTGGCTCTGGTGTAGCATCTTCTGGTGATATGGTTTCTCTTTGTTTTTGTTTGTTGTTGGTCATTTTTTAATAGAATCGTTCAAATTAAGTTATTAAGAAATTCACCTTTATAGGCTCTTTTATTTGTATTAGCTGCACGTTTATAAACTTCTGAAGCAAGACTATCCACTATAGAATGTAGTTGTGATTGTAATGAATTAGGATCATCATAAGCTTGAAACTTAATTGGAGGTACGAGATAAAGGAGACCATTCTTTCTGCTAGCACATAAATCTTTTATTTTCAATGACGTAGGTAGACATTCAGTTTTAGTAGCCAGCTCTTCAAGTCCGGTTATCAATTTACCAAAGACGTTTTCAATAATTTCGGTGTGTCTAGGCAACGCATCCATAATTACAGATGTTAGTGTAACAGTGTCTTGCGGTAGCTTGTATATAGAAAATTCTTCATTGGATGCAATTTGTTTTAGTAACATTTGAGGTGAATTATTTAAAATTATTTCCTGATCTTTTCCTGTAATTTTATATGGTTGGCTATCCGGAATTAAAATATAGTGCGATGGACTTTGTGAACTAGATTCTTCTCTCGCAACAAATTCAACACTATCTTCAGAGCTAGGTATACTTACAAACTTATTTACGGAGCTAGCATGGCAAATTAGCTCACCTACTTTGTACTTGATATTAAATTGGTTATTGTCTGGATTTACATTATTCGTAATATTGTCAGGAAGGTTAGATGCGCAGACATCATTATATTCATAATTCGCTGTTTTAAGTTTGTCTAATGAACTCATGCTAATTCTATTATAGTATATTTAGTTTATATATTCAATACCTCAATACTATGCACTTACTGGTACTTTAAGCTAAAACGGAACAACTAGTATAAGTAAGTTTATTAATCGACATTAAGGAAGTTATCTTATGATAATGAATATAGATTATCTCTATGGGGGGGAGACCATGAACTCGTACTCATCTGAAGAATCACATAAACTCATCCTGTTATTGGTCTGACCTCGAGAACCCCATTAATTATCCTGCACGTGAGTCATTGTTAAGCAGTGGATTCAGATAATTTGGCCTACGTCTAATAGCGGTAACTTTCGTAGTCTGGTAGGTGCTCTATGGGCATATGGCAATCCCTCGATCTCTTCATTTTCACCTTCATTATTGGTGTTGTGCGTTTCCGCTTGACGCTGCCTACCCCCAAGGAAGGAAACAATATTAGTTATAGGATAGTATTCGTTAATTCTAGCCAGTTCTTTACACAGGTCGACTGTCATGACAATGTCTGAACTTTTTTTTCAGTTGTTTATACAAATCGTATCTCCTTACGGGCAAGAGTTCTTTGAAGTTCTCTAACCAATTATCGTGGTCGTAGTAGTCGAGCCCTAAACTATCCATCTTATATGTTAATAATATTCGGATAAGACAGCTCAAGAGTAGTAGCGATGATATTTACAATATCCTAGACTCTGCAATCAATAAATCTCCTGAGCAACCTGTGGGTTCATCGTCTTACAAAAGCTAGTATTAAAAAGCTGGACGATAAACTCGTCAAGCTCTCTAACAACGACAAAAGCTTCATAGTAACTAGTTCTTATCTGCTGGAGGCAACTAAAGTCGCTAACAAATTATTCAAAAGTTCGAAATCTGAGCAAAAAAATAAAACCCTAAAACTCTTACTTTTGAACCTTAAATTAGATAACAAAAAGCTAGTTTTCAAACTGTTATCACCCTTTGATAAGATTTTAGAATTGTCAAAATCTCAAAATTGGCTCCCGGGGCCGGGGCGCTCTCACTGCGTTCAAACCGTTTTCTCGCGTGCTCGATGCGAGCATCTGCGCGCGCTCGTCACGACCGAACCTCCGGTTCGAGGTTCTGGTTTCCGGAACGTTAAAACAAAAGCCCCAACCTACGGCTGGGACTTATGTTTTGGCTCCGTCTAGTGGAAACTCTACGAACTGCCAGCAATAATTTTGAGGATTATGAGTTTGAGGATTTGGCAGCTGCTGTTAAGCAATATGAGCCTGAACTTGCGTTATCATTTGGCGAACTATAAACCTTTGAATAACTGTTCAAGCGACATATCAAGTGATTTAGCAATTTTAAAGAGTGTAGATAGTGTTGGTTTTCTGCGACCCTGCTCTATAAAACCCATATGCGAGCGGTCTATACCACTATTAGCAGCCAACTTTTCTTGGCTCATACCTTTATCATTACGCCCTTTAACAATACGTTTGCCTAGCTCGCTATAGATGTGGTCAACAGATGATTGTTTCACATCTTTTAGCGTATTGCTTACAATTGTAAGTAACCACTGACAAATGTCAGCTAATGGTATATACTGATGACAATTGTAATCAAGAAAGGACAATTCGTTATGGCAGATAAAAAGCAAGGTAACTGGTTTAAGAGGCACAAAGTATTATCAGGAATACTCGGACTTGTTTTATTGATTGTTATTGTAAGTGCAGCAAGTGGCGGCACTGACACAAACACCTCAAATAACAGCACGCCAACGAATAGTGAAACTAAGCAAACAGCTGAAACTAAACCAGCAGAAAAGAAAGAACCTGCCGTGCCAGCTGAGTACAAGTCTGCTCTTGCACAAGCTGATACCTATGCAAACAGCCTACACCTGTCAAAGAAAGGTTTATACGACCAGCTTGTATCTGAGTATGGCGGTAAGTTTAAGCCAGAGGCAGCACAATACGCTGTTGATAACGTAAAAGCTGACTGGAACGCAAACGCATTAGCCCAAGCAAAGACTTACCAAAACGATTTGCACTTGTCGCCAGCAGGTGTACGTGACCAATTAGTGTCACCACAAGGCGGCCAATTTACAGCTGCTGAGGCTGATTACGCCATAGCACACCTCAACGACTAGGGGGTACTACCCCTTAGTTCCCAGATTTGGGATACCGCATATGAAATGCCGAATTTTTTCGGCTGCAAAAATACCAAGCGTTTTTAGCCCAGCAATTCGCTCTTTTTCTTATCAAACTCGGCTTGTGTAATTACGCCTTGCTCTTTGAGTTTAGCGAGCTTTGCCAGTTCGTCAGCAACGCTCATTTGATGACTTTGTGCTGTTTGAGCATTGCTACTAGATACGCCAGCTTGTTTAACAAGTGATATAACTTTTGCTAATTTAGTCTTTAATTCCATTGGCGAGTTGTTATCAATGAAAAATATAACCTCTTGGCCGTCAGATAATTCCAGCGTTAGATATGCCTCTTTTTCTTTCTTTTTCTTTTTTAAGGCAAAAGCAAATATACCAACAGCAAGTAGCCTAGTAACCGTCACTCGCCTGCTAACATCGTCTTTACCCTCAATGACAATGTTGGATACTTGACCATTGCTGATAGTGAACTTTGTCGATAGTGGGCTACTAAACTCGGTCTTTTTTTCATAAAAAGTTAGTACGCCCTTTGCTTTCTTGTAATCGTTATAGCCGCCCATATAATCAAGCGATAACGCTTTGAGTGTATTGCCACGAGCCTCTTTTGTCGCAGCAACTTTTTCTTTGTGCTTTTCATACGCATTAGCGGCAAACTTACCTGCTTTGTCACTAGCGTCTTTTAATTTATCAAATAACGACACCGTTAACTCCTTTCATTACTTTTTTGATTGTTCAACAAATTTGAGTAAATCATTCTTTTTATAACGCCTTAAATTACGTCCGCCAATACAGACAGCTTTGAGCGTGCCGTTCTTGTCCCAGTTACGCAATGTGTTTGGGTGTACTTGCAGCAATTCGCTTGCTTGTTTGAGTGTTAGTAATTCTGGTAATTCTTTCTGTGACATAAAACCTCACAATTGATACTATTATGATACAAGAGTGTGAACACCTGCGATAGTGCAGTTTTGGAAAAACGTGATGAAAAAAGATGACAAGCAGCCCAATAAACCTAAGAAAAAGCCGCAATCAAAAGCGGCTAAGCAGCCTGTCAAAAAACCAAAGACCAATGATATTGAGCCAGCAGAAATAACTCTACCTGTAAAACAAACACCGTCAGAGGCAAAACCAGCACACGTTTTTCGTGATAGACGTATCGCTCGGCAAAAGAGTTATGACCTAGATTTGGACGCTAAAAAGTATCGTTCTGGATTGTCTGTTGACGAGTATTACTCTCACTGACTATGACGAATATGTAAAGGACCTAAAAGCTCGGCAAGAGCAATTAGACGAACAGCTTGTTACTTTGACGCATAATGATAAAAGTTTTATGTTAACCAGCTCGTATCTGTTAGAGATAGCCACAAAAGCACCCAAATTGTTCCAAAGTTCGAAAGCCGCTCTAAAATCCAAACTTTTACGCTTTCTACTTTCGAACCTCGTAATTCAGGACAAAAAGCTGGTTTTTAATCTTAAAACACCCTTTGATGTAATCGCAGAGTGTTCTAAAAATCAATCTTGGCTCCCGGGGCCGGGGCGCTCTCACTGCGTTCAAACCGTTTTCTCGCGTGCTCGATGCGAGCATCTGCGCGCGCTCGTCACGAACGAACCTTCGGTTCGAGGTTCTGGTTTCCAGAACGTCAAAACAAAAGCCCCAACCTACGGCTGGGACTTATGTTTTGGCTCCCGGGGCCGGACTCGAACCAAGCGTAATTATCACCTATTTTTAGGTTCATTTTAATTTAGCTTACCCTTGTTAATTGTCAAGTTTTGCTATGGTTAGATCAACCTTTATAATTGTCAGGTTCTTCGTAGTAATACGATTGCTCAATCCCCTTCATGAATACTTCACGATCATCAATCTTATCAGTTAGCGCGCCACGTAGTAATTCGCGAATCTCTAGGTCGTTAATAGGGCTGCGCTCCATGGCATTTAGATAGTCTTGCTTATCAATCTTTTCCCAATTGATACATTGCTTTAGATTTTTCTTGAGAATCATATCTAACCAAATGCGAGTACTGCGACCGTTGCCTTCCATGAATGGGTGGGCTATATTCATCTCTACATATTTCTTAACGATTTCTTCAAAAGTTGACTCCGGTAGCTTATCTATTTCAGTAAGACCATTTGTAAGATAGACTGCAGATGCAAACGTAAAACCACCTTTGCTGATATTCTTAGAACGAATTTGGCCAGCAAAGTCATACAGGCCGTCAAATAGGTATTCATGAATCTGTTGCAGGCCTTTGGTTGTGCCAATCTCAAACGATGACAAATCACCGCTATCAAATAACTTGATAGCTCGCTCTTTGCTGATTGCATCGATACTTTGCATATCTATATTATAACGTAAAAAGTCTTATTCTAAAAGGGTTTGTATCTGTTGATTGTGATTTAACGTGTACAAAGTTGAAAGAAAGTGTGGCTAGTACATGTGTGATTATATGTGGCTCATTGCCTTTGATTTTGACAGGAACAGGACACGGACTGAATTAACAGGGGTGATGATGTCTAACACGGTCTCGGAACCTGGGCACAAAAATATTCGCTGAGCCACCATAATGCGACACGGTCTAGGTTATTTCGGAGACAAATTAACAGAGGTAAAATAATTAAAAAAGATCGGTCATAGGAACTCGGTCTTTTTATATCTTGCTGAGTTTGGCTCCGGGGGCCGGGGCGCTCTCACTGCGTTCAAACCGTTTTCTCGCGTGCTCGATGCGAGCATCTGCGCGCGCTCGTCACGACCGAACCTTCGGTTCGAGGTTCTGGTTTCCAGAACGTTAAAACAAAAGCCCCAACCTACGGCTGGGACTTATGTTTTGGCTCCCGGGGCCGGACTCGAACCGGCAACCTCGAAGTTAACAGCTTCTTGCTCCACCATTGAGCTACCCGGGAATATGTTGTGATACTTGGATATTATAACGGCAAAAGAATATACCGGCAACATTGTCGGCTTGTATCTGCCCTGACCCACTGATACTTTACAATGTACAAGGTTGAACCTTGTACATTAGGTTGGGAGGGTGAAAAAGATTATGTTTGGTGGGAAAAATGTGATAAAATCTGAAAGAATCTAAATCAAGTCAAAAATTGTAGCTGGATAAATGGGCAGAATCAAAGAAAAGTCAAAGAAGGTCGCGCGTGCTACCGTTCACAGGGGGAAGCGTACGTCTGTTGCTACTGCCAGAATAGCCAAAAGGACTGCCATCAGAACCGGCCGTCTAGCCAAAGCTACTTTGGCTAGATCCGGTAGGGCTACCAAAAAGACAGCGATTGTAACTGCCCGCGTGGCGAAGAGAGTACCGCAGACAAGAGTTTACAAAAAGACTAAAGCTGTCGCCAAAAAGACTCATCACGTAGTTGCGAAAAAACCGCACGAAAAGCTGATGGTGAAGTCCAAGAAGTATGCTTGGTGGCATACCTGGCGGTATAAAAAGTTGAATCATAAACACATACACGGATTTATTGTAATTGTGTGGATAATGCTGGTTGGCTTTTTTGTTTCATCCAATACACCAACTATTTTTGCATTGAGTACGTGGAGCCAGTCTGACTGGAGTGGGGGTGTCGGCACAAACACGAGTAATCAATATACTAGTATAAGCAATTTAGATACTTCTGGAGGAACTCTCAGAGTAAACAAACAAGACTCTATAACTAACGGTACTTTTGAGAATAACCTAGACGGCTGGAAAGTAACTGGAACAAACGCTGGTACATTTGCGCCCAAGGCAGATTATACTACAGGCAGTAAACCATATGGTGCTACAAGTGCTGATTTTAATAATGACGATAGTTCTGACCTAGCTATTACAAATATGAACGTCGATAGTATATCAATACTACTTGGTTACGGCGACGGTTCATTTGCTTCAAAGGTAGACTATTATGTCGGCACTCGACCTGCGGGGATAACACATGGTGATCTGGACAGCGATAATGATATTGACTTAGTGGTATCGAACAATGGGTCTAGTAATATTACCGTGCTTATGAATAATGGTGACGGTACATTCGCACAAGGAGTTAACTATCCAGTTACGAACAGCCCGTACCTCCCCGTAATTGCCGATTTTAATAATGATAACAATCAAGACATTGCAACTACGAATCATGAAGGTAATTCTATCTCGATACTTATGAATAATGGTGACGGTACATTCGTTGGTAAAGTTGACTATTCTACCGGTGGGCGTCCAATCGGACTAACAAGTGCTGACTTGGACGGCGATGGCGATATTGACTTGGCTGCTACAGATTATACGAATAGTCTTGTTGTAGTATTAAAAAATAATGGCGATGGCACATTCGCCCCAGGGGTGACTTATTCAAATTTAGGACAATCTTATAATATATCAAATGCTGATTTTGATAATGATGGTGATATTGATTTAGCATCTGCCCTGTATTCTGGAACTACTTATGTAAATGTTTTTATGAATAATGGCGATGGCACATTTGCCCCAAGGGTTTCATATTCGATTGGTAGAGCAGTTGGATCTGATGTTGGCGATATAGACGGTGATGGTGACATAGATATTTTGGCAACATATAGTTCTAATTCTCAAATACAAATACTAAAAAATAATGGCGATGGCACATTCGCCCCAAGGGTGACTTATACTACTGGCAGTACGCCATACTTCGTAGAGATTAATGATTATAACAAAGACGGAAACCCTGATTTAGCAGTAACCAGCAATGGTACAAATAGTGTTTCTGTTTTGCTTAACAGTGGTGATCCCCGGTATCATAGCTCAGAGCAAGCTTATAATAGCTCAACTCATTCAACAAAAATAGTTGCGACATCGGCTGATAATTCCTATTACCAGATTGTTTCTGCGCCTGTTGGTTCAAATAAATTGACAGCCTATGTATATAAGGATGGTACTGCCATAACATCTGCTGATGCACAGTTATATGCAGGAGGTAGTCCCGTACCAACAACTTATTCACCTACTTCAGCCACAGGATGGTATAAGCTAACAGCTGTAATTACTGGTACAAACAATCCAACAAAATATGGCGTTATAGTTAAAGCCGGTAGAACACTCTATGTGGACAATGTGTCTTTGGAATTTTATGGCGTAGGGATATTAACATCTGCTATTAAGGATACAGGGACAGGAGAAATTTGGAATGTACTGACTTATAGCTCTAGCGGTGATGGAAGCGCAGAGGTTCGATTACGCAGTAGCAACAATAGCGATATGACTGGAGCGCCTGATTTCGCGGGTTGTCCGTCAATAGCTAGCAATTCAAGCTTGGGTGGGTTGTCATGCCTGAATGACAATGATAGATACATTCAATACCAAGTTAAATTAACAGGCGACAATGGTGATACTCCAATATTTGACAATGTAGGTATAACTTATTCACCATACGATAATGTACCGCCCACGCAAAATGCTAACAATATTATCATGAAACGTGAAGCTGGCGGTGCTAATGTTGGTGAGGGTGATTGGACTAATCATAACCAGCCATATTTTGAGTGGCAAGCCGCAGTAGATAACAGTGGTGGTACTGGGATAAAGGGTTATTGTTTGTATTTAGGGTCTAGCCCAACTGCAGATCCTGTTACTACCAAAGGTAATTTAGGTGTTAGTCCACTTGATACCGGAGGCGTATGTCCATTTGCAATTGGGACGACATACATTAATTTAGCAGATAGCAATTTGCTAGAAACAGCACTGACTTCATCAAATTCTTTGTATTATCTGAATGTTAAGGCTATAGATAATGTAAATAATGTGTTTTCGGGGGCAAGCGAGCAGTTTAGTTTTAATTTGATAACACACCACCGAAAAATCCTGATTTTATAACTGCGCCATCACAGTTTGTAGCTAGTAAGGATGTTACATTTACGTGGCCGACAAACGGGCAGGAGGCACCGAGCGATGATCACTCTGGCCTAAAGGGCTTGCAATACAGGATTGGCAGTAATGGTCTCTGGTATGGTGATGCACACACAGGTAATCAAGATATTGCAGATTTACTTGTGAACGATGGTAGCTATACTACTACAGATCCGCCAGACTACAGCAATATTAATGAGGGTAATAATGTGTTTTACTTTCGCACCTGGGATAATGCCGGAAACGTTAGTAGTGTTTACACAACATCTGTACTCAAACTTAACACTTCCTCGCCTAGTAGCCCGCGTAATACTACCGGCTCACCAGCTAGTAATACCGTAAATTCGTTTTCGTTTTCTTGGGTGGAACCTAGCACGTTCCAAGGCTCTGCAAGTAACCTAACCTATTGCTATAGTGTAAATACCTTGCCTACGGCAAGCACTTGTACGTTTACTAATCCGGGCGTTACCAGCTTGCCCGTGGGAGCTTATGCTACCCAGCCCGGCGAGAATACTTTTTACGTCGTAGCCAAAGACGAAGCCGGCAATATTAACTATGCCACAGCCGCCAGCACTACCTTTACGGCCAATACTTCGGCTCCAGGTATTCCACTAAACATGGATATTGCCGATATATCTATTAAGTCTACGACGACATGGAAGCTAGCGTTAACCTGGAACACCCCTACTGATGAAGGCGCTGGTGTTGCCACCTATAGGGTGTATCGCTCTACCGACAACGTTAACTTTGTGCAAATTGCCAGTACTTCCGGTACAAGTTATGTTGATACCGGTCTGAGTGCGGTTAAATATTATTACAAGATTAGAGCCTGTGACAGCGCTAACAATTGCGGAGCGTACAGTTCGGTAGTTAACATGACACCAACAGGCAAGTTTACCAGTCCGGCTAACTTGATTGTTCAGCCAAACGTATCTGGTATTAGTACCAAAAAGGCGACCGTACAATGGGCGACCAACCGCGAAAGTGATAGCAAAATTGCGCTTGGTACTTCGCCTGGCAAGTACGAGCCATATCGCGTGGCGAGCGACAATCAAACAACCGACCACGTAATAGAACTTGCTAATTTGTCGCCCGGGACTACTTATTATGCCAAGGCACTGTGGACGGATGAAGATGGCAATACCGGTAGTTCGTCTGAGTTTAGCTTTAAGACACAGCCGGCGCCATCTACGCAAGAAGTTACAACTTTGCATACTACATTAAGTAGTGCGCAAATTCGCTTTACATCGTTGTTGGCTGCAAAAGTGGTTATCCAATACGGAAAATCCAACAGCTTTGGTGGTGTAAAAGAAATCGCTACTTCTCTTTCTAAATCTACTTATGATATAGAGATTAGTGGACTAGACGATGGCAGTAAGTATTTCTACCGACTAAATACTTTTGATGCTGATGGCAACGAATACACCGGTACTACGATACTCACCTTTAATACTCCTGCCCGACCCAAAATAGATAATCTGCGCTTTCAGCCTATTGAGGGTGAGCCAACCAGTACCCAAAAAGTTACCTGGCAGACCAATGTACCGACTTCATCTTTGATACGCTATACCCCAAAGGGTGGGTCAAGCAAAGAAATTAGTAGCTCTAAACTAGTGAATGATCACGAAATTATTGTTAAAGATCTGCTTGATAATACACAATACTCGCTTGTTGCCGAATCGCGCGATGCTGGCGGTAATTTAGCAATAACGGATGTTCAGACTTTTCATACTGCGCTTGATACCCGCCCACCTAAAATTACTGATATATACGTTGAAACTTCTATAAAAGGGGTTGGAGCTGAAGCACGCGGACAAGTAATAGTATCTTGGCGCACGGACGAACCTGCGACCAGCCAAGTTGCCTACGCCGATGGATCTAAAGCAACTGAATTAAATAATAAGACCTATGAAGATTCGATGATGGGCTTGGAGCATATTGTTGTAATCTCTGATCTGCCGACCTCACGTGTCTATAGTGTGCGTCCAATATCGAAGGATAAATCTGGAAATAGTAGCGAAGGTACCATTAAGTCAGCGGTTGTTGGTCGTGCGTCGGAAAGTATAATGTCAATAGTACTTAATACATTAAGGAAAGTCTTTGGTTTCTAGACATGAATGGGGGGCTTTACGACACAACAGAAATTATTAAAGTAAAAAGCGTAAATCAAGTCTTCAATACAGGAGAAGATAGTACACTGACAGTTTTGCGTGACGTGGATTTCTCTATCACGGCGAATAGCTTTACTATTATATTTGGGCCCTCTGGGAGCGGTAAGTCTACATTATTAAATGTGTTGGCAGGTTTACAGCCACCAACTGCTGGCACTGTAACTGTGCAAGGGCATAACATTTATGAATATAACTCGGACGAATTGGCCAATTTTCGAGCAAACATGGTTGGTTTTGTACATCAAACTAATGATTGGATAAAAAGCCTAAATGTAATCGAAAATATCTCTGTTCCATTATATTTCCTCGGCTATTCACGAAGCAAGGCCAAAGTGATGGCCGAAGTTGCGCTGGAGAGAGTTAATATGACTTCTTATGCTACAAAATATCCAATGTTGCTTTCTGGTGGTGAACAGCAACGGATTGGCATGGCAAGAGCTTTAGCTAACGATCCACTTTTTATTATTGCGGATGAACCAACCGGTAATCTTGATATTGAGAACGGAGATGCAATCGTTAAACTGTTACTCAGAAGTCAGGCCGAGTTGCGTAGAACGGTGGTTCTAGTTACGCATAATTTAGAGTACACTTCTCTGGCCGATCATCTGCTTAGGATAAATGACGGTGAGGTAGAGGATGTTTCTGGCAAAGATACCGAAGGGATATTAAACCAGCCACTTAGGGATGTAGAGAAACGAATACAACATTTGAAGAAGGTAAAACAACATGCTCTCAAAAACTCCTAAAAGGCGGATAGTGTCAATACCGTTCAGCGTGTTGTTGTATATGTCATGGCGAAATTTGACAACAAAAAAGCTTCGTTCGATATTGACCATAGCAGGGGTAGTTATTGGCATTGGAGCAATTTTCTTCTTGCTTTCCCTAGGGCTAGGTTTACGAGATTTGGTGAAAAAAGAAGTGATAGGAAATAAGTCAATTCGGTTAATAGATGTTTCTAGTCCTAATTCGCGTATTGTTAAACTGGATGAAAATAATATGCACAAACTGAGGGGTCTATCACAGGTAGAAAAAATTGGTATATCCTATTCGCTAGCGGGTAATGCAAAGTTTGATGGAAGCGAGACAGATGTGATTGCGTATGGTATTGATATGCCGTATCAGGAATTAACCGATTTTCAGATTACAAATGGACGTTTAATTAACGATAGTGACACCAAAGCTGTTTTTGTGAACCAAGCATTTGCCGATGCTGTTGGTGTCAGAGACTCAAATAGTCTAATCAAAAAGAGCCTTGAGCTAAATATCCCTATAAAGAGTATTAATCCTGAAACTGGAAAAGATATGAATGAAGAGTATGAAATAGTTGGGATTATTAGCTCCGGTAGTGGTAGCGAAATATATTTGCCAGCTAGTTCGTTAACTCAGTATGGCTTAACTACTTATTCCCAGGTGAAGTTAATTGCTAAACAATCTGCTCAAATCTCTGATCTTCGTAAACAAATTGAAAGTTTGGGACTTGAAACAAGCTCGCCTATTGATACTATCGATCAAATTAATCAGATATTTAAATATTTTAATTTGATGCTTGTAGGTTTTGGTGCGATTGGGATGATAGTAGCAATCTTGGGTATGTTCAACACGCTAACAATTTCACTCTTAGAGCGTACTCGTGAAATTGGGCTATTAATAGCTCTTGGTGGGCGTAATAAAGATATGCGTATGCTTTTCATATTAGAAGCTTTGTTTATTTCTACTATTGGGTCTATGATTGGAATTTTTACAGCCGTGGTCACTGGAAAGTTAGTTAATTTACTAATGAATAATATGGCGGCTGGGCGAGGTGTTACTGAGAACTTTTCGATTTTCTCTGCACCTTTATGGCTTATTTTGACTATGATTGGTTTTATGATGAGTGTTGGGATGTTAGTTGTATATTTACCAGCTCGACGTGCCGAAAAAATTAATCCTATCGAAGCCCTTCGTCGTGAGTAAGATTACCTAGTTTATAGCTATTGCCATCCTACTCCAAGAGTGATTATTTGTGTATTATTGATTAAATGCACCGCAATAAATTATATTTTGGTTCTTACTTGTCTCTAACCGAGAGTTAAAGCTAAAACTATTTTGTAGTGGCACGTGATATATCTCTGACCTGATCTCTCTTTTTGATAACTTGGCGTTTGTCGTAGCGCTTCTTGCCCCTACCGGTTGATATGCGAACTTTTATATACCGGCCTTGCGTGAGGATTTCCAGTGGCACAATTGTTTGGCCTTGCTGTTTGGCAGTAATTAATCTGTCGATTTCCTTGCGCTTGGCGAGCATCTTGCGGCTTCTAGTTTGCTGATCCTCGGGTATCTTCGTGGCATTGTCGCCAGTAATAGTGGCATTGAAAAGCCAAAGTTCTCCGTCTTTGACGGTAACATATGCACCGCGGATATGACCATGACCTCGGCGCAGAGATTTTGTTTCTGCCCCTGTTAGGGCTATACCTACTACTAACTCATCGCCCAGATTATAGTCGAACTTAGCTCGTCGGTTCGATATACGTTTGGTCTGACTTTGCTTTTTCTTGGCCATAATGGATTATTCTATCCTACTTTACCTCTTATGTATATAGACTAACGTCAGAAAATATGGCATAAACAAATAGTGGTAAATATCAAAAATTTGGTAGGTAACGTATTATAAAAAGCGTAGCATTTATATTTCGTACGGTATTGTTTTAGTCTAATTCGTCTCTGACGGCTTGCCATATGTCTGGCGAGTCTTGTAAATATCTCCAATACCACCATTCCGCGCCCCACAGGTCAATTGGGTGCAGAGTAGTGCTTTTTGCGAGGCTAAAATTTTCTTTAATCTGACTCAAGCTCATGGAGTTGTCTTGTTCTCTGGACGTCATTTCCCAGATATTTTGTGGTCCCCATGGCTCACACTGCAGTTCATGGATGAAGGCTGGCCTTCGCCAAAGTAGCTTTATGATGCGAGCGCGTAATCGATCAAGCCAAGACTTATGAAAAGGTCGACTGTAACGATCTTTGTTATAAACGATTTGATAAAACGAAAAGCCGACGATGTCCGGGATTGGTCGACGAAGTGGAATACCCCAGGAAGTGCTGGTTGTCATTATGACAGGTCGAACTGGGTCGAGTTTTTTGATGAGTGCGAATTCAGAATGTAGCCGTTGGCGGTTAACTTCCTGTCGCTTGCCAAAAGCTTTGAGTAGAGCCTCGTTTTCCAACTGCCAGCTGATAATTGATTCTTCGTTTATATAGCGTTCCGCGACAACTTCTATGTATTTTAGCAATGTAGTGGTGCGCTCTGTACTTGGTAGGTTCCACGCCCAGTCCGGCCAGTGGTTTTCTGGCCAGCGCGGTTGCCGTACTCCCAGACACATAGTGATTATGCCACCAGCTTGGCTAATACATTTTACTTGCTTGTCTAATTCTGAGAAATCATAGATACCCTGCTCTTTTTCATGTTCGTCCCAATAGCTCATAAGTCGGAAACGCCGAAAGCCCTGATCTAGTAGCCAGCCGAGTGTATCTGCCGGTTCAAGTGAAAAATTACGACACTGCTTAATCGAAAAACTTACACCCCATTTTTGTGGGTCAATCAGTTTTGTACTTGGCGAACTTTTCTTTGGCAACATTCCAGAGCTCCGGTGCATTACGTTTTTCCTTCATGTAGAACCACCACTCCACTCCCCATAAATCTATTTTCTTCATTCCAGTCGCCACACCGTACTCGAAACGATGTGCCAACCTCTCTGGATTCATTGATTTGTAGTATTCGTCAATGGGCGCAGTTCTCATATTGTAGCCATTTGGTAGCCAAGCCTCAGCTTGTAGCTCGTGAGCAAAGACATTACGTCCACGCGTCGCTTCGGTGAAACCTGCACGAAACGCATAGTACCAAGCCGGAATTGGATATTCGAAGTATCTTTTTGTAATAGTTTTGTCCCAAACACGTTTATAGATTGATATTGCCCATTCATCAGGTGTCGGGGCGTAAAGCGGTGTGCCGATGGCGTTATTACTCATACTAACAACAATTGGGTGATTCATGTCCAGCCGTTTTACCAGATTGAACTCTTCTACTAATCTATCGCGACTAAAATCGGGGCATTTGCCAAAAGCCTTAAGAAAATATTCATTTTCTAGTTGCCAACTCTCTAGCGCTGGGCTATCTTTGTAGCGTTCAACTGTTGCACGAATATAATTGAGCAAGCGAGGTTGCCATTGTGACCTTGGCATCTCCTGAGCCCATGCTGGCCAATGGCACTCTGGCCAGCGCGGTTGCCTCAGTCCGATTGATAGGGATATTTTTGCGCCAGCAGCTTCAGCTTTTTTCACTTGCCAATCTAAGAAAGTAAAATCATATTTCCCTTCAATTGGTTCACCATTTTCCCAATAACTTACTAGACGTAAACGCTTGACGCCAAGATCGTAAATAATTGCGTCCAGGGTCTTTTCGGTATCCAACCCAAAGCTCTCTGCATAGTCTGGGATATACGTTGCTCCTAATTGTACAGGGGCATTTCTGTGCTTAAAGAAGTACCATTGCGCGACTCCATACATAAAGGTAATAAAGACTAAGACTGATAAGCAGAAAAGTGTAACAGTTTTGTGTATCAGACCTGCACGCCAAAATTTTGTATAGCGGACTCTTAGCATTGATAATATGCGTGATGGTGGAAGCAGGCGTTTTGATAGTCGAGAATTGATTGTCATTTTCTGATAAAATCGATTATGAATGTCGCGAAAAGCAAGCGTTAGCATTATTATACCTGTTTACAACGAAGAAGACTATCTTCGCCAATGCCTGGATGCTATTGTTGCGCAGGTTGAACCAGCAGACGAGGTAATTGTAGTTGATAATAATTCACATGATAATACTGTAGAAGTTGCTAAAGAATATTCTTTCGTAAGAATTTTGAAACAGACCAAACAGGGTGTGTTATATGCGCGCAACAAAGGATTCGATGCGGCTACATCGGATATAATTGGCCGAATAGACGCGGACACTAGACTAGATCCAGATTGGACTCGTCAGGTAAAGCGAATATTCCTTGACGATCAAGTTGCGGCGGCTACCGGGCCAGTTTATTGGTATGATATGCCCCTGAAAGAAAAAAACTATTTCCTTGAGCACATTTTCAAGGGATTGTTATATAAATATGATATGGATTTTCCATTTTTATTAGGTGCAAATATGGCGATAAGACGAACGGAGTGGAAAAGAATAAAAGATGATTTGTGTGATAACAAGAAAATGCATGAAGATATGGATTTAGCAGTACATCTGTATTTGCACGAACGACACATTGTATACGACCAAGACATGAGGGCCGGTGCCTCCACAAGGCGATTTGACAGTCGACCTGGTGACTTTTTCCGATATAGTGAAATGATGAAAACAACTTTTGCCGAACATGATATGAATCCGATTGGCGCAAAAGTCGCTATCGCTGCCTATACGACTGGATACGTTATGTTGTATCCATTGAGGCGTTCATACGATAGTAAAACCAAACGTCGTTCAATATTTCGTCTTATTCAGGGCAATATAGCGCGTAAAAATCCAATGGATTGAATATTGCTTCACATAGTAGGTCTTGAAACGGGAATAAATTAGTCCATAGGCTACTCCGGATTAGAGCTATAGCCTCCGTACTTATTCGACTTTGGTTGACAAGATTTCCAAAGACCTAGATTGTTTTCTCTGGCATTAGTTTCGTATGATTTGAACTCGTCGGATTTTGTGAAAGGAAAACTCGTGAGAGCAAAGCCATAGCCACTCTTAATGATTTCGGCTTGAACTAGTCTGCCATCGGGTAAATAGACGTAGCGGAGTAGCCGATTGTAGCGATCGCGGTTGTCGCTGAGTGGGTCGGCTTCGAGCCGTACGAAATTGTTGCCGATTAGTTGTCTGGTGAAGTTGCTTGCCGCCTTACCAAAGCACTGTACTGGCTTTCGTGGGTCTTGAGTTTCTGGCGTATCAACGCCAATTAGACGTACTGTTTCGCTATCCCCTTCCATTTGAACCGTAATAGTATCACCATCTTCAACTTTTGTAACATGATAATATCCAGGCGTAGCCGTTCCAGCCACATTAGGTGGCGGTTCTACGTGCTTTTGAAAGAAAAATCCGACAGCAAAGAGTATCAAACCACAAATTATCTTAAGTAGGTGCTTCTTCTGACGTTTGGTTAGCTTCATAGCTTAAATTGTTAATTTCTCTCGTATGTAATCATCAGTAATTTTTGTACCGTCGAGTTTGATAACAGGTTCGTCAGGTCCAGGTAATTCAATAATGTCCGCAATGCGATTAAACATCTGCGTGGCGGTTTCATCTTTTGGCCAAAGAGGTTTTCTTATTACGTTGATAGCGCGGTTTCTTGCGGTTTGTCTAGGAGTTTGAACCCAGATCAAAATTGGCGTGGACCCGATTTTCTCACATATATTATATTTCTCGTTGCGGTGCTTGCGACGATTCAAATTCGCATCGTAAATTACATCCTTCTTGCTTGATAAAAATTGTGCGGTTAATCTGTCTAATTCGTCATAGAGAATATTATGTTCTTGTTGAGAGAAGTTCGGAGGGTTAAACATAGCCAGACGTTGCTTATCCGATGACAGGTGTATAGCTCCAGTCAAACGAGATATTGACATTGCTACGGTAGTCTTTCCGGCCCCCGGATAGCCGAACATCATATAAAGAACCGACATAAGTAATATTGTATCAGTGTTTGACCAGGTGACCCCGTAACAGATTATGCTTGCGAAACCCGATTCTACTAACTAGTAGCAATCATTACTTCTTTGACTTCTTCGGTTCGCTTATTTCAATACGTTGTGGTGTTGGTAGTTTCTTGAGTCCTATTGTTACTTTCAGCACGCCATTTTTCATATCTGCTTTAATGCTGTTCGAGTCTGCTCTTTCTGGTAGCCTAATACGCCGATAGAAACTCGATGAGCTCTCACGCATTACGTATTTTTTGCCTTTATCCTCGTCTTTCTCGTGCTTCTCACCACTTATTATAAGTGCCCCGTTATCAATCTGCACGTCAATATCTTTTTTATCAAAGTTTGGTAGGTGTGATTCGATTACTAGTTCTTTGTCATCTTTGGTATATACATCGGTAGTTGCAAGTTGCAGACTTTTTAGAGGTGTAGCCCAACTATCCCATTCCTCACCAAAAAAGTGTTTTTGTAGTGCTCGCATTTCAGCGAATGGATCAAATCTTGTCAATCCGTTCATATATTGCCCTCCTTACATTATTTACTAGCGTTAACGCCACAACTAAAATATATAAAACTAGCACTCTCATGTCAAGAGTGCTAAATGATTAACACTTAGGCTGTGCAAGGATCATTCTTGTACAATGTAAAATGAGTTCAGAAATCGATACCCTTATTGGCGAGATATTTATCATCAAAATGATGTTTGATTTTAGTCATATTGGTTGCAATATCGGCATATTTAAGCAAGCTTTTTGGGAAATTCCGCCCTGTTAAACAGATATTTGTAGCTTTATGTCGATTCTTCAGCATTCTTTCCAATAGTTCTATTGATATGAGACCATCGTGTACGGCATTATTGATCTCGTCACAAATTACTAGATCATACTCTCCGCTGATACTGTGCTTATAGGCAATTTCATATGTTTTAAGAGCGGCTTGCTTGTGCTGTTCATCGGTAATTTCCTGCTCACTCAGACTGCCAGCTTTGTAGAACCCCTTGCCACCTTTATAGAAATACAAATTATCCTTGTAGATAGGCATAATATCACGCAAAAAGATATGCTCACTAACACCCCAATACTTGATAAACTGTATGAAAGCGGTACGCCAGCGGTTGCCGAGTGCTCTGGTTAATAGACCTAAACTAGCACTTGTTTTGCCTTTGCTATCGCCAGTATAAACGATAACAACCGATTCTTTGTGACGGTAATCCTCAAAAGTCATTGATAATATAATAACGCATTGTATAAGTTAGCCTTTTGGGCGTTTTGATTAAACTGCGGTATCACTCACCTGGGTTATCTCGCTATGCTGTGATTCGTGATTCAGGATGTCTGAAGTCATCGCAACACGACCAACAAATATTCGTAATCGTTCGCATCGCATATCTCGTGTAAGCTTGTCGGATTTTTTACTTCTATCGCCCCTTGATGCTCTTAACTTCTCACGTAATCGTGTGACTGCACTATCATTTCGTATAGTAGTCTCGGTTGCTTCATCAAATTGTAGCTGACTAGCTGCATTTAATTTCTCATCGTCTAGGATTTTATACCAATCATACAGTGCCTGTATGTGATTGTTGTGTTTTAAAGCGTATTCCAGTACCCCACCAATAATACTTGATAATCTCTCTGGTTCTGGACGATTTTCATTAGTAAATGACAGATATTTTGTTAGAGTTTCCTCGTAAATTTTTGGGTATTCATTGATACGAACTTCCAACGTCCTTAGATAAGAACTTTGTTCGGGACTTGCTGTTTCGCCAACGACAAATCTTGGTGGTGTGTTACGCATTGGTTGGAGCTCTCCCATATTAGTACCTCATAACTTGTTAATTATGCATTATACTATATATAGCGCAACAAAAGCAATCACGTACACTATACATTGTATGTTATGGAGTTCCATAGCATTTTTTATAGAAAAGGAAAATTTGACGAGTATAATCATAATGACACTTAAAGAAATGAGGGGAGATGATAATGAATGTAAGCCTTCTGGCGGATGGAATAAAATCAACCTTGTCGGCATATGCCACGATTGAGGGGCCCGATACTAAAGGGCGGGCAGAGTTCACTGAATATGATATTGATGGTGCGAAGTATGTTCATTTGCGACTAGAGATAGAGGGTGATCCGGCTGTACTGAAGCCAGGCAAACATGCCGTTCACATACACGAAAAGGCGGATTGCGATTGCGACGGCTTTAAATGTGCCGGAGGACACTTTGATCCGGGTCCTTCCGGCAACACCGACGCTGATGTCAATCACGGTTATCATGCCGGAGACCTGCCTAGCATATATGTAGATGAAAATGGGAAAGGAGTTCTTGAAGCGATAACTACTCGGGTTACTTTATCGCCCGGCCCGGTATCGATACTTGATAAAGCTTCAGCACCCGAAGGTACGTCAATTATGGTGCATGCCAACCCTGACCCATATGCCCCAGGCAAGTCAGGTAGTGGCTATAGTGGTGGCCCACGCCTGGCCTGTGGCGTTATTGAAAAAGCCCAATGAACTTATTACTGGCCGATATCTTCTACTAATATCCAACTTGGCGTGGTTGAATCGGCTTTTAGGCTTGTCGTGTTGTCGGCCGTTAGTGTAAGTTTGTAAGTTTTGCTGCCGGCTGAAGGTTTTACGGTAACAGGGCAATTGATAGTTTGGGACGCAGTAGTAATAGTAAGCACGGCTCTGCAGGCGGCTATTTGGGTAGTTCCATCTTTGATTTTTAGCATAACAGGTGTGTTGGCACTATCGGGTTGCAGAGCAACCAGACCGGTTATCCGTATTCGTCTATTTGCTGGCACGGTAACGGTAGTTGTCAAGCCGGTTAGGTCGGTTTCGGTTGTAATACCGGTTTGATCGGCTACGACTTGGGCATAGCCTAGAGTACCGTTAGAACAATCATGCCACGCACCATTTTCGTAACAACGGAAACGATTGGTATTAGAATTGTAATAAGTCGCGCCAGCTTCACCGGTTGGATCACCGGCAGTGTTTTTGTTGCCCAATACCAGCAGTATCGGGGTAGCTGATGGAGCGCCTAGGGTAATCTTCATATTGGTGGTATCGGCTAGGAATAAGACGGTACCAGTACTGTTTTGGATCTGAAAGCCGGCCGTAGAGTTGGCGGTATTAGCAAAGGTGGCCGCACCGCTGTCATTTATACTCATACCTTTGAGGTAAAAGTTACCCAAATGATCCAGCGTAATGTTAGCACCAACCCTACCGGCATTGATGGTATCAACATATAGGCTACGGAACGATTGGCTGGCATTACCCAAAGTGATACCGCCGGTCAACTGGCTGGATTGTTGGTCAGAGCAATTGTGATCGGTACAATTAAGAAAGCTCAGTTGTCCAGTATCTGTAGCGTAACTTGCCGCTGGAAACCCATTTTGATTTAATACCATCATTATAGTGCCTAATTGCACTTGCCCACCACCGGTAGATATATCAGAATTGTCGTATGATGAACAGTTACTAGAAGTACACTTAGTTAACCTAAGTAGCGTACTCCAACCGCTAACAACAAAAGAGAGATTATCAATTGGGTTTACGAGTGCTATACCATTCGACAAAAATGCTGGTGTTACGCTTGTACAGCTTGAGCTATCACAATTTGCAAAGAAATATCTACCAGCGTGTCCAACTACATCTATTGTGTTATCGGGTCGTGTTGAAACTGCAGTACCCGTATAAACAATTGAGCTACTATAATTATGTGCCCACATAGATGTATTACCAGCAGAGCAACTTTGATTACCGCATCGGATGAGAAAGACGAATGTAGAATATGCCGACGACTTTATAGCAAATGCGATTGCAGGTTTGCTTAGCTTATCGATTGTAATTGAAACACCAGATAATTCTTTAGTACTGCTGTAAATTATACTATCAGTGTTACCGCTATTACATTCATTATTGCCACACTTGACTGCCCGTATTTCGTAATTTACTCCATCGTATTTACTAAACACAACAATTGGCTTTCCATCATCACCATTCTGCACAACAGGAAAACCTGCTTTAATGCTGCCACTGTTAGTACCTATAGAGCTAGAAATTATATGCGTTGTCTTAGTTGAGCAGTTAGTGTTTGAGCACTTAGCGAATACAAGGTCGTCATCGAGTACGTATACTAATACGGGTAAATTATCTTCCCCCAAAGTAATCGCTGAATATCTGTACATATTCGAATTTATCGTACCTGGTACATCAAGAACTGTCTTACTAATACTACCCTGACAAGTAGTGTCTGAACAGTGATAGAATTTGTAACCTTCTCCAGCTTTTAGATACACACCCATAGGATTTCCGTCTGACGCTATCGCAAGAGAGTTACTATATATCTGGCTTCCACTATCTATGTTTGCAAAAGTTCGCTGGGTTATGTCTAGGCTGGCATTGCTACCAGGCACAATGGTACTGTTTGAGGTGTCAGCTAGTAAGATGTTGTCACCGGCAGCATTCTGGATAGCAAAGGCCGAAGAACTATCTATTGCCGGCTGAATTATCATCTGGTCAGTAAACTTATTTTTGTTGGTAAAGGTTTGTGTGGTAGAACCAGATAACTTGGCAATATTGCTACTAAGCCTGTCGTCGGATAAAGTACCGCTAGAGATATCGCCAGCTTCCAGGTTGGTCAGTTGGCTACCATTGCCCACGAAAGAATTAGCCGTAACATTTCCGGTAATATTAATATGGCCAGTTTCGGCTGTCGTAGATGGGCCGGCTTGTAAGCTTAGACAGTCGCCGTACGGACAGCTAGCCACGCCAGATGGGCCTTGCGGACCTTGAGCACCTTGAGGTCCTTGAATACCTTGCGGGCCTTGGGTACCCTGAATACCCTGTATCCCCTGAGGACCAGCTGGCCCTTGTAAGCCCTGAAGTCCCTGAGGGCCCTGAACGCCTGGGTCGCCTTGAGGCCCTGCTTCGCCCTGCAGACCCTGAGGACCAGCTGGTCCACGAGGCCCAACAGTACCAGTGATGTTATTTGTAGCAGGTTTGTCTGTCAAATCTTGTGTATTGTGAGGTTGATTGATAACGGATAAGCCAGACAGCTGGTCGCTTACGGATTGCTGAGAGACTTTAAGCTTATCTAACTCTCCTTCTATTTCACTTAGTTTTTGGTTGCTGTTGTTGGTTTCGTTCTTGCCAGATAATCTTAAATAAACAACTACGGTGCCAACAATTATCAACATCGCTAAGAAAATTAATAAGATTGCAATAATTCCACCAGACTGGCTGTTGTTTCTTCCGCGGTTAATATTTTTCTTGTCTATCTTAATTTTTGCCTGACCCGTCACTCTTAAGTTTACCCCTTATCGGTTGTTGCATAAGCGTTAATGTAATTTTATATGAAAAATGGCGAAAAACAAAATCAGATTACAACACCGCCCCCAAGCACCTTGCTACCATCGTAAATCACGGCCGACTGGCCAGGAGTAATGGCGCGAATCTTATCTTTTAATACTATATGTAGTGTAGATACGCTATGTGTAGCGTTCTTGGGTCTGGTAATGACTGCCTCTACAAGAGGTGTTCTGTGTCTGGTGCGTATCAAATAAGTCTTGGCAAGGGGTGGAAACTCACCAATCCAACGTATATCGGTTATGTCAAACGAGCCACGCCAGAGGTTGCCGTTATCCAGGTCTGTCGAAACGTAAACTTCGTTTTTTGCCATATCTTTACCAATTACGTAATACGGCAAACCGCCACCAACACTTAGTCCATGTCGCTGTCCAATGGTGTAGTAGATAGCACCACTGTGCCGACCGACTTTCTCTCCCTTTTGGTCAATAATATTGCCGGTCGGTTGAGCACCAAGCTCATGCTCTAAAAACTGCCTAATCCCAACTTTGCCAACAAAACAAATGCCCTGACTGTCTTTTTTGTTCGCCGTAACCAGACCCAGGCGCTTGGCTTTGGCTCTGACGCTAGCTTTGTTTTTAAATTCGCCGATAGGAAACAATGTTTTGCGCAGAGCCTCGTTGCTTACACGATATAAAAAATAAGTTTGATCTTTGTTGGTGTCAGCTGCCATATATAATTGACCACCCTTAGTGCGGGCGTAGTGGCCGGTGGCAATCATATCGGCGCCGTCAGCAAATGCCGTGTCTAAAAACAGCTTAAATTTTATCTCCTGGTTGCACATAATATCGGGGTTTGGCGTTCGCCCGGCCCGAAATTCTTTTATCATATAATCTACCACCTGCTTGCGATATTGCTTTTGGAAATCGTAAACCTGAAAGTCGATACCCAGTTGCACCGCTATACGTTTGGCATCTTGGTAATCGGTTTTCCATGGGCACTCAAAACCAGGCAAATCCTGCGCCCAGTTCTTCATATATACACCGGTTACATCATAGCCCTGCTCTACAAGCGTTGCCGCCGCTACAGAACTGTCTACGCCACCGCTCAAACCAACGAATACCTTTGTTGACATAACTTGTAGATTATAGCAAATAGTATAGGTGCTTGTACCTGCTTAGCTTGACCAACTTAGCAAACAAGACCTTGTGAGAAGCCTTTTTTAGTACAAATAACGATGGTACAGTACTACTTAAACATCCAAAAATACGATAACCTGATTCTTTTTTACGTGCATTATGCCACGGTTTATGACAAAACTTTCTTGCCTTTGGTCTGTACGAACGATAATGTTACATGGAATAAGTAGGGTCATGAAGTTGTGATGACCGGGTAGAATATCGAAAGGCCCAGTTTCGTTAGTGGCAGATATGTTGTTTGCGATACCGTTGAAATATGTTTTGAAGGGGGCATAAACCTTAACATAGATTTTGCCTTTAGGCACTCTAACTTCGGGTTCTTGCTTAGCATCGGAAGTATCTGTCATGGGGTTAACGTCCTAGGCAATTATTTCCTCAACGGATCGTAGAGTTTGCTCTCGTGTATAGTATTCGCCTGGTACACCAGAATATTTGGTCATCACATCCATATTTTGAGTAAAATTTTGAATCAGTAGTTTTGCCTTAGCATAGTCTGCTCGGTCAGAAGCAGATAGCTCATTCTCACCAATTATTGCAATTATATTTCGCAATGATTCATATTTTTGTAATAAGTTTTGCGCTCTTACGCTTAGGATGTAGTGACGTTCGCCTACTATTTCTGGCGTAAGAAGTGATGAGGTAGTACTATTTATATCAACTGCTGGACGTATTCCTTGCTCGGCTACTCGCCTTGATAATACGAGTACTGAATCTAGCTCGTGTTGTATAATTTGGACTGCAGGATCCGAAAAATCATCTGCTGGTATATAGATTGTTTGTACTGATGTTATTGAACCATTTACATTTGAACTTAGCCTATCTTGCAAAGTTTTTATGTCAGAGAACATACTAGCCTCATATCCACCCTCATTTGGCGTTTCATCCATGATAGTCGAAAGTTCATTTTTAGCTTGCACAAAACGATACATATTGTCAGCAAAATATAAAACATCTTTATTTTGCTCATCACGAAAATATTCAGCCATGGTTACTGAGGAAGCTGCAATTAGTGATCTTTGAATAGAGTTCTCGTTCATTTGAGCGAAAAACATGCACGTATTTTTGAGTAAGTTGTTTTCTCGCAAGGTTTCCCAAAGCTCGTGACCTTCGCGGACACGCTCACCGATACCAGCAAATAGTGCTATACCGGTCCCAGACTTCGCTATGTTATTTATGAGTTCCATTGTAAGTACGGTTTTGCCGACGCCAGCTCCCCCAATAATGCCGATTTTTCGACCTTTTACGAACGGTGTGAAAAAGTCAATTACCTTTATGCCGGTTTCTAAAATTTCTAGCTTTGGTAGCTTGAAGGTAGTTGAACGAGGCGGTAACTTTGTAATATCTCTTTTTAACATATCCTCGGCTTTGACTTGTTCTATACCATCAAGAGGATCACCTAACGCGTTAAAAATACGTCCAATCGCAGGATCCCCTACCATAATTTCTAATCCCTTGCCTGTTCTGGATACTGGCATACCCTTAAGGAGAGATAAATCACCACGTAAATTCAAGCAAATAGCAATATCGTTGTCTCTCAGATGATCAACAAGCAGATTTGTACCTTTTTTGTTTTCAACGACTACAATCTCACCAACTTCCGGCATTGCTTCGTCGAACTGAACGAATACCACCAAATTTTTTATCGAGATTATGGTACCAGAATTCATGCTAATAAACCTACGTGATGTTGAGTTTTTTTCAAACTGTTAATAGTCTCTTTTAACCTTTTGTCTCTGAGAACTCGTCTTGCACGATAAAACTCTTTTATTAACTCATCTCTTTGATCTACTGATCGCTCATAAGCTGTTGACATTGCTCTAAATCTGGATGCATACTGGGCTAGCTTTGACTCCAATATCAACTGACTGAGTGTAATTTGCATCATTGATTGCTCCAGGTGATCGACAACTGCACGAGTACTTGGCTCAAAGATGTAATTACTCTCTGTGATTGCTTCTACAGAGCCTTCTGCTTCATTACCTTCATTTTGAACAGCACTAGATAATTCAATTTTATGAGCGCCCTGTTTGGTGAGTGATTCATATTGCTGATAAAAAACAGTAGTAGAACGATATTTTTGGGCTTCAATAATAATTGGTGAAACATTGATATTCTGATCTCTAATAGGAAGCTTAAAATATCTTTTGTAGGGAATACCGAGCTGTGCTAGCTGTAGGGCACCGTGATGACCTATAACAATTATATCGTTCTTTTCATTGTTGTAGGAGCTTGCCATAAAATCGACTAATTTCTGATCAATATCTCCAGATAATGTACCTTCGGAAGTTATTATCACATAAAGATCTTTATTTATTAATTGTGCTGTTGATTGTGATCGACCAAATCCGAACTGCGGTACTGAGCGTAGCTGAGCATAAATTGCCCAGAGCTCACGAAAAAATTTGGTAGAATCAAGAACTTGGTTTTTGATTTGCGAGATACGCATACTAGCTATTCCTTCGAATACTCCGGTAAGTCCAACTAGTGTATTCATAGCACGACGTTCTTGTTCAATTTCTCGAATGTGTCTCATTTGGAACCCTTAGCTTTGGTTGTTGATTGCGCCTTTTTGTCTTTTTCAGTCATATTGACATTGATGATATTGTTCGGTTGCACAATTGGCTGACGCATAGATGCACCAGTTGCAGAGACCCTAGCCATAAGTTCGTCCTTGATGGTATCAAAATCTTCATCTTTGCTAATCATAGAGGCGTATTCGGGCGTACGGACTTTTAAGGCCGCTAAGTCCAAGGATTTCGGATTGTCGATACTCAATATAGTATCGAGCATCAACTGTTGATCTAGTAGAGAATATGTTTCGGTAGGAAGCTGACTTGCTATTTCAAAAATTTGATTACCTACGATTAATGCTCGTCGTACTTCATCAGCTAGTTCAGTTCCAAATCGAGAGTACTCGGATGCTCGACGATACTCTGCCAATAATTTTTGTGTATTTGAAGCAAGTAGCTTTTGGCGCTGGTTGTGACCAGCGCCTCCAGCTCTTGTGACACTAAGCCCCATATTTATCGCTGGTCGAATTCCATCACGAAAGATGTTCATATCTAATACCCACTGTCCATCTGTGATTGACATGACGTTTGTTGGTAGAAATGCGGTAATATCACCCCCCATTACATTTACCACCGGTATACTTGTCAAATGTTTGCCGGTTGATTTAAGCCGACCGGCTCTTTCGAGTAGACTAGAATGCATGAAGAACATATCACCAGGATAAGAGTCACGGCCTGGACTTACTCCAGAGAGCAACGCAATCTCGCGATAGGAGTAAGCATGTGATGTTAAATCATCATAGATGACAATAGTATCAAGTCCACATTTTTGCCAAAAGTACTCCGCTATAGAACAACCCACATACGGAACTAAATAGTTGGAAATAATCGATTCGAACATTGTAGCGACGACGATAACTGCCTTTTTTAAACTATCAGTAGCGGTGAGTCTATCTATAAGTGTCTCAATATCACTTCGACGCTTCGCAATAAGTACATAAACTACGACCTGATCAGTATTTTTCTGATTAATGGTGAGCTGGGTGACGAGGGTACTTTTGCCAGACTTGCTCTCGCCAAGCAATGCCATACGTTGCCCACGTACTATAGGAACAAGTGAGTCAATCGTAAAAATACCACTCTCTAGCTGTTCAGATAAAAGTTTACGTTCATACAACGGTGGTGCGGCATTAAAGACCGGCCACACGCTATCTGTTGCGATCGGCCCTTTACCGTCTAGTGGCTCTCCAGTAACCGACACTATACGACCAAGGAAGTCCTTGCCCACTTTGCAGACTAGCTCATGATACTGTACTACAGCTATGGTACCTACAGATACAGGCGTACTACCCATATGTAGAACAACAACATAGGTCTCGTTTATATGATGTACAAAGCCTTTGCTTCCATCTTCGAACATGACAAGCGAATGAATAGCACATGGTTGTAGTCCGCTAACGTGTACCAAAAATCTATTAATCGCAATAACTTCACCAACTGGATGGCCAGCTGCTACTAATTTGTCGAAATGTCGATTTCCTAATCTGGAAGCGACGACATCAGGTTGCCGCTTAGGCATTCGAGCCCTCCACTTCCTTGTTGTTTTCTACTTGTTCAGATACAGACACCTGTAAGCTACTTCTAGGTTCATCACTTGTGAGCCTTGAGGATTCTTGTTGTTCGTTGTTTAACTTGTTATGCATTTGTAAGTTATTGTCATCGGATAAGCCTTCCTCTAGCTTGCTGATCAGAAAATCACGCTTTTTAAAAAAGTGGTTGCGAAGACTTAAATCGAGAAATAAGCTGTTGCCTCTCACGATACAACCAGCACCGATTTCTGGTTGTAATCCTACATTTAGCAAAATTTGGGCATTAACTTCCGAGCGCAACCATTGTAAAATTTTTTCTATAAAGTTTGATGTAGGATTTGTACTAAAGCTGAGGTGAATAATGGGTGCAGACGACTTTAGCGAATTTAGCATAGCTGACAACGTTGCACGACTTTTTTCGTTTAATAGATTTAATCTATTCATTTCGGCTGTATAATTTAATAGATCAGAGCTCTTTGGCAATTTCATAGTAGAGCCAGGTTGACGAATAGACACTTGTTGCAAGAACTCATCTATTTGGTTCAACTCCTTAATCAGTCGTGACACATCGGTTTTAGTAACGATTTGTATTGGAATAATAAATTTTCTAGGTTCCATAATTTATAGACTCTCAGCTACCGCTTGAAATATCCCTTATTATTGCGTCTTTATTCTCCTGCAGGCTAGCTAAAATAAATTCTAACTGATCGTTTAAGTCTATCTGTTCACCAATTGCTCCCATAACGTAATGGTTAATAATGTTTGCCATATTTTGCTCGAAGTGCTTGATTAGTCGATCTTTTTCGTCAGCAAATTCTTGGGCTAGCTGCTCACTCATTTGCTTGTGTTGTTGTTCCATTGCACTTTGAGTGCGTGTAATGGTATCAATTGCTAGATTCTTTGCATCTGTAATCGATTCTTCATACTTAGCAAACTCGTGTTGTAGTTTCTTGGATATTTCTTCCTTTAAGAATTCATTTAATTGAGAGGTGGTGAGGCGTAGATCTTGTTGCAAAAACATGGCATTCTCACCGATTATTTTCTCGAAGTGCAGACGTCCTCTATTTCGAAGCTCTTCTCGAAAATTGTCACTAAAAAGGTGTTCGACATCTCTTTTTGCCATATCTTCATAAGATCCAATACCTTTTTTGCTTGAAGACGCAACGCGGAGCGCTACCCAGATAAATGCGATACAACTTGCGATAATACTACCGACGATTAGTGATAGTTGCCAAATTTCCACGTCATTTTATCTCCCACCGTTATTGCTAGTGTTTTTTCTCTATAAACAATAGCGCAATATTGGTGATATTTCAATGAGTTGAATAAAAGATTTGTCAATTTTAAAACGAGAAATACTAGTTAGTATAGTCAGTGTACAATGACAATTTTATAATACCGGTAAAACGACTCCTGAAAGCCCAAGAATTATTAACCCTACTAGAGCTAGCAAAGCGATGATTTTTGGCAAGGTAATGGAGTTTGCTATTTTTGTTTTCATAAATAATTCCTAAGTGCAATTATACCAACAACTTAGCAAGTGTGTCTACGACATACTTAACTTCATCCATTGTAGAATATTTTCCAAGCGTAAAGCGGAGTGTACTACTTGCATCGTTATCGGATAATCCGATAGCTTTTAAGACGTGCGATGGTGACTTATTGCTTGCACTGCATGCCGAGCCACTGGCAGCTTGTATGCCAGCCTCGTCGAGCTCCATTAGAAGTCGCTCGCTGTCCCTTCCGAGTAGAGTAACATTTACATTATTCGGTAGACGGTTTTTTAAAGTACCGTTTATCAAGATTTTTGGTATTCGCGAAAGTAGATTATTAATAAATATATCACGGAGTTTTGTTAATCTCTGATACTCGCTGGGCATTACAGTAATTGCCTCGTCCAAGGCAGCTGAAAAGCCCATAATACCCGCTACATTTTCGGTTCCACTCCGTAAGTTTCTTTCCTGACCACCCCCATATATGAGTGGCAATAGTTCTGTACCTGTCCGAACATATAAAGCACCTACTTGCTTAGGGCCATATATCTTTCCACTATTAATTGTCATTAAATCGGCTCCGAGTCGTGATACATGAATATCCAAATAAGCAGTAGCTTGACAAGCATCGACATGTAAATAGAGTGGGAGGTTATTTCCCTTTTCTTGTCGATTTTGTCTGATGTCTTTTATTATATTTGCTATTTGCTTAATTGGTTGAATGGTGCCAATCTCGTTGTTGGCATACATAATGCTAACCATGATAGTATCATCGTCGATTAGACTTGATAACTCATTAATCTTGATAATTCCGTTGCTATTAACGCCAAGCTTGATTTGAGAATATATTGCTGCGGGTCTGATGACAGACTCGTGCTCGATAGTACTTGTTAGTATTTTTGTTTTGCGATTGAGTTCCATTACGCCACGTATCGCAAGATTATTCGCCTCAGTACCTCCTGCGGTAAATATAATTTCTGTAGTTCGAGCACCTAAATGATGGGCAATCCTTTTGCGTGCTGAGGCGATATCATATGCAACATTTTTGGCAGACAAATAGATTGCTGAGGGGTTGTAAAAACGAGACGACAGATACGGCTCCATCGCGGCAATAGCTTGTTCCGACATTGGAGTCGCTGCGGCATAATCCATGTATATGGAAGGACGTTTCATATAAACTAGTTTACTTTACGTGTGAGTAAATCTCTTCGTTTATTTTCCGTTGATATATGTTCGCTGCATTTAGTAAATTTTGTGCTTCTTGTGGTGTTATAGATTTATATTGGCCGTTTTGAAATTTACGAATATTGTTCGGCATCACATCGTAGCGAGTAGTCGCATACCTTAGTTGACCGAGCTCGTCTAACCATTCTTCATGCCAAATCCAAGTACGCTCGTCCAGACAAAAAAACTCGCGTCTTCCACCGGGCTTGACGTCTCCAAATAATTTACCACCGATTTCTGCCTCGTGGCGTAACAACTTTCTATAGAGTTCTGCCTTATGCTGAGCATGCTTAGCACCTCTCAATTTGCCAACTGATTTTTTGAACAACATGTAATAGCTCTTTCTCTACGCTGCCTTATCAAAATTTGCCACTGATTGACGTCCATTATCCTGCGTCGCCAATAATATACGAGCACGAGCTTCCCGAGCTTTCCTCTCGAGTTGACTTTGTTCGTCGTTATTAGTATCAGCAGTTGATATAGGTGGTTCTTCATTAATTGGGCTATAATTGTCTACCTGAGCCTTGAGATTCTTTATCGCACCATTAACAATTGCTTGTCGTCGCTTGGTTACCTCTAAAGCGCCATTTTCAATTTCTTCTTCATGGCCATGGCGGGCACGAGGTTTATGTTCAAAATCGTTAGCTGACATACTATAGACATCCTAAATACTAAATAAGTCATGAGCATTTTGTGAAGTATAAGATGCAATTTCATCATAAGTCTCACCACGTAGATTACTTAAAAACTCCGCAGTTTTAACTAAATGCTCAGGAGCACATATATTACCACGGTAAGGTGTTGGTGTCAAGTATGGCGCATCAGTTTCCAGCAATAATCTATTGGCTGGAATATTTTTTATCGTTTCGAGTTGTTCAGTAGATTTCATAAAAGTGACTATTCCGTTTATGCTAACGTATAATCCTCTATCCAATGCGTTCTGAAGTTGCTTTTGCGTGGAAGTAAAGCTATGAATTACTCCTTTTAAGCCACTATAACTATCAAAAATTGGCCAAAAGTCATCGAATGCTTCTCTGACATGAAAAATTATAGGTAACTTTTTAGCCTGTGCGATGCCGATCTGGTGTCTTAATAATTTTTTTTGATTAGTTGGTAATGAGTGCTTGTAATGATAATCAAGTCCAATTTCTCCCACAGCAGCTACTTTGGGACTTTTTGTAGCCTTTGCAAGGTTTTGTAAAACTTTTATATCGGAATAATACCTATCTGCTTCATGCGGGTGAATGCCCACACTTGCCCATACACCTGAATGATTTTCTGCGAACCTGATTGCAAGAATGCTATCTTGTGGTGTACAGCCTACACATATTAGTTTGTTTACTCCGGATTTAATTGATTCAACATAGACGTGTTCGCTATTTAGTGCATAGTCTTCAGAATGAATATGACAGTGTGTATCGACTAATGATCCTATTGTACTCATTCTAGGTTGGTATCATCACGCGGAAACAATGTCCCATTAATTGGATGAACTATCCCCTCCTCGAACATATGTCTAATCTTTAGTGTAGTAGTAGGCATAAATGGCTGTAGCAGTTCAGATACCTGAAGTATACAGCTTACTTGATAGGCTAAGATTTCACGCAAATGGTCGGTCTCACCATTTTTTGCTATTTCCCAAGGTTTCTGTTCCTCAATATATCGATTAAGACCTCGGATAAGCTCCCATACTTCTTCCAAAGCCTTATCAAAACGACATTTTTCTAAGGCTTCTGTGTATTGAGCGATATCGTGAGTTGCTGGTGGTATATTTCCGATAATTCCATTTTGATATTGAGTTATCATAGCGGCCGTACGCTGTACCGTATTACCAAGCTCATTAGCTAATTCGGAATTATAAACTTCTTTTAAGCGTTTCCAGTCGAATTCACCATCGTCATAGGAGGGTATATGTCGCAATAAAAAGTAGCGTAGTGTATCAGCACCGTATCTCTCGATGATTTGCCGTGGATCAACGACATTTCCTAATGATTTGCTCATTTTTACGTTATTTTGTAAGTTAATAAACCCATGTACAAAAAGAAGCCTTGGTAGTGGTATTCCAAGCGCTAGCAATATTCCTGGCCAAATGACACCATGAAAACGTAAGATATCTTTGCCGATTATCTGTACGTTTGCTGGCCAGAACTTCTTGAAGTCGTCATGCTCGGGATAACCAAGTACCGTAAGATAATTATTTAACGCTTCAAACCATACGTACATAACTTGATTTTTGTCATCTGGTACTGGAATTCCCCAAGAAACTTTACTCTTGGGTCGGCTAATACTAATATCTTCCAAGCCATTCTTTATAGTACTCAGTAACTCACGTTTACGTGTAGATGGGATTATAAGGAAGCTTCCATCGATTATTGCTTGTTTAATCCTGTCAGCATACTTGCTTAGTCTAAAGAAATAATTTTCCTCTTCTAGGGTTTCGTATGCTTTGTTATGAGCTGGACATATGCCGTTGTTTTCTTTGGCAACTGCCTCAGTTACAAACGATTCACAGCCTGTACAATATTGCCCCTTGTAGGTACCTTTATAGATATCATCGCTTATTGCCTTCCATATAAGTTGTGCTCGTTGTACATGGCCTTTATCTGTAGTTCTAATAAATCTATCATTACTGATATTGAGTAAACTGCATAATTCTCTAAAGGATTGACTTATTTGATCTGTAAATTGTTTTGGAGTTAGCCCTTTCGCTACTGCCTTTTCGGCTACCTTACTGCCATGCTCATCTGTACCAGTACTAAAAATAACTGGTTTACCTTTGGATCGTGCGTATCTAGCTAACGTGTCCGCCATAACGAGCTCTAGGGCGTGACCAATGTGAGGCTCGCCGTTGACATATGGAATAGATGTAGTAATGTAATAGTTCATAATATTGATAATACTCTTGTTAAAATTTGATAGAATTTAGTGTAAATGAAATTATAAAAAGTCAGCCCGTATGGGCATATTGCGCCAATAAATTAGACGATGAGTAACAATTGAGTATTTCATGTAAGAATAATTTTATCACAAACTAGAGATTTCTTTCTTTAGATAAAAATTGAATTCACTGCCAATCATCGGTGAAAAAATCTCATTATGGGTATTGCTGAGAGCAAGGAGCTGGCTTTGTAATTTTGTCATGAAAAAGCAATCATCCATAAGCTAAGCTAGCTTGATTTTTCCAAAGGGCGAACGGAAGCCATTTGTCAAAATTTATATATTATTCATTTATATATTCTTGACAAAGTCGTTCAAAAACGGCATTTGTCCATCCAAACCCAGTCTGGGACGGGTATACACCCTTAGCCGGTGGTTTGTCTGGTGATACAACATTATATTTCTCTAAGAATACGCCGTATTTGTTAAACCAGTTCAAATTAGTATTCAACCATTTTAATGCGATTCTACGAGCATCATCGTGATATCCGTAACGTTGAAGTCCCTTGATGACAATATAATGAAGAGGCGCCCAACCGTTAGGAAAAGCCCATTGCGTAGGCATCATTCCTGGCATAATTACGCCAGGTACTCTTTGGTTGAGTGCTTGACCATCAGTTGTCGAAAGCCCACCACGCTGTTCAAAGTGACGCAGTGCCTTAACCAAACCATCTGCTTGCTTCTGGCTTGCCATTCCAGCCCAAAGCGGGTAATACATTGCTAGCGATAACACGGTTGCACGCTTTTCCTTGACATAATTATAGTCATAATAAACCCCTCGCAAATTACTCCACATAAGCCCGTCCATAATATTCTTTCTATATTTTGCGGCGACTTCCCATTTTGCCGCGGTACGTTTGTCGTTTTGCAAACGGTAGAACTTAGCAAAGTCAGTTTCGTACTTGTAGAGTAAAGCGTTTAAATCAACCGGTAAATAATTCAGTGCCTTGCGCCCAAATCGGTTAGTCATATCCCAGCCACTTTCGGCTTCGGCCAAATCATGTAGATTATTTATGTCATAGTAACGACTTAAACCTTTGTATACCTGTCGGGCGTTTGGCTTGCTAGTACCCATCCAAACAGTAGTGTATTCCTTTTCAGCGGCGCTCATCATTCTTTTCAGCCATTTCAAATCCATATCAAATGCCTCATAAATATCCCAGATAAATGTGGTAAGAAATGGTGGTTGACTACGTCCAGTCAGATAAAGTCGTGAAGCGTTTGGGATAACCTTGAACTTATGAAACATATATATTAGATTTTCAAGAATTCCAACGACCAATTCTTTATTTTCAACATGCATCATACCTTGAACCATGAAATAGCTATCCCAGTAGTACATTTCGTTGAAATCAAACTCATGTCCTTCCTCATAGGCTGGCACAAGGTACTTGTTTGGCAATCCGACCAGGCTCTCGTCGTCTTTTGGGTGAAATCTTTCGAGTTTTTGCCAATAGGCATTTATATATCTCAAAGCAGGCTGTACCGATTCGGTAGATAGCTCGAGCCTTTTGTCAAAAATCCCTAGTTTTCTGATTGCATTTTGTATTTTTTTTGTAGCGTTATCTATCATTATAATTACAGATTATATGTCCAGTGGGTAGGCGTCAATAATAATTCGTTCTACGTCTTCTGTTCAGTTGTTATTATTATTGCGTATGATTATTTTAGAATTATCGTAGCTAACCCAAGAAATGCCATAAAGCCAATTACATCTGTAGCCGTAGTAATGAATATCGAGGCAGAGGTTGCAGGATCTTTGCCAAGACGATGCATGACTAGTGGCACCAAAGTACCAAAAAATGCAGCATTAATTAAATTGATGACCATAGCCAAAGCTAGAACCAAGCTTATCTTCGTATCTCCATTGAGTAGATAAACGATTACTGAAACAAAGATGGCGATAATTATCCCGTTGATAAGACCTGCCCCAAGTTCCTTTCCAAGTGCCCTCCACGCCGTACGCAAGCTAATTTGCCCGAGTGTAATACCTCGCACAAGTACGGCAAATGTTTGCATCGAAGCGTTGCCTCCCATACCTGCCACTATTGGCATATAGGCAGCAAGTAGCACGAACTCGCTTATTATTCCCTGGAAACGGCTTACAGTATATGCAGCCAAGAACGCGGTGAAGGCATTTATGATTAACCATTGATAGCGATTATTAACTTTTCTGCGCACACTATCGGATACACTTTCTTCTTGGACTATACCTGCGAGATCATATAGTGAGGATGATTCATGATCTTGCATAAGCTGCAAAATATCGTTTGAATATATAATTCCTATCACATTACCAGAGTTATTTTTTACTGCAATCTTTGCATGTGGGTGAGTATGGAAAAGTTTAGCAACCTCCTCGTGAGATGCCACTGAAGATACTGATGGAAGTTTTTTCACAAATTTTTCAATCTTGTCTGATGAGCGACTTACACCAAGAATATAACCGGGTACAAACCCGGCTAGCGAACCATCTTCCTTTAGGGCAATTATAACCGGAGGCCTTCCAGTAGCCCTCTCGTGGTTTTTGAACTTATCCGCAACACTAGCAATAGTTGTATTTAGGTCAACCAAAACATAGTCAAGTGTCATGAGTCCTGCTGCGGATTTGGCATCAAATTCCAGGAGTGTACTGAGTGAGTTGCGTAACTCCTCTCCCACTTGTTGGAGGAGCTTCTCTCGTCGTTTTATTGGCAGTAACTGAAGCATATCCGTAGCTTCGTCAGGGTCAACTAAATGCAACATTGATACAAGTTCATCGTCAGGTAAATGATTTAAAATATCTTTGCGTACACTAGGTGTTAACGTTCTAAACAGTGTCAGTCTATTCCGTGGTTCAAGAGCTAGAAAAAGCTGGATACGCTTATTTTTCTTGAACAGAATATCAGTAAAGAATTTTGGGCTAATTGTGTTTATTGATTTACTCGCAAAACTTGTAATTGCTGGAGTAATCGAAGAAACATTAGGTAATTTTGGTTTGCGCCCCGATAATATTTGCTTTAATTTGCTGGGTTTGCTCATATTTGCTTATATTGACTTCAGTTTAATCATAACATACATAGGAATTTACTAGCAGCACAAATGATAAATACATTATGCGCAATGAAGTAGAGGGAAATTGAATTTAGGATTACGAGATATCAGTACAAAATGCTAACAACGTCCGTAGCTATGACCTATGACGTCTAACGTTGTTTTGTACGATTATAAACTAGAAATTTGTGTACAATAAATCCCACAAAAATAGTTGTAAGGAATAACTGAAAAGTTTCTTTTGGACCAGTTTCAGGTAATGGTGGGTTTGGAATATCAGTCCACATTGAAGAAGTTTGAGGTACAAATTCCCCTTCATTGGCCGCACTCGTGTCAGGTGCTATGAAAGCAAAAGTACAGATGAAAAGTGATGTTATGAGCAAAAAAATTACAATTTTTCGTTTCATGATGTTTGTAGCTATCTCCCAGTAAACTCGTCAAAACTATAATTTTGCATATATTGATATGTATATGCAATACAACGATAAGTATAACATAACTAGGGCTAATAGTCAACTATTATTTTGTGTGCCAAGCGAAAATTAGAGGTAGATTTTAAAAATATGATGTACCATCAGCACACTAATCCAGACCAACCCAGACAATATCTGGTAATTCAAATAAGTTTTTGCGCTGACAAAGCATGGTCAATAGCCGGTTTATCAAACCCAACAATAATTGTGCCACCGATATCAATGACTGGAACACCCATTTGCCCAGATTTTTGTACAACTTCGTTACCAGCTACAGGATCTAACTCAACGTCTTTTTCAGTATACTCGACACCGAGCTGCTTCATATAATTCTTTGCCATTTTACAGAAACCACACCACGTGGTTGAGTAGATAACTACATTTGATGCCATATACTTGTAAACCCTCCTTTTCGCGTAGTTAATACTTGTTACTGTAGTATTTTTTATGTACAAATGATTTTTAAGTGATATGCTTGACACTCTTTTCTAGTAGATATATCTGAAAATTAAAAATACTACTAAATATATTATATCGATTTTCTGATTATTTTCATAGAGTATATATACATAGCTAGTAGTTAAACTATAAGATTTACAAAATTGTATTGATTAGAGAAGCCACTGCCTGTTATAGTTTAATTAAGTATGGTTAATAAGAGGTTGGCAAAACAGCAGCCAAGTAGTAGTAATGTGTCTGAAATAGACGATCTATTATTGTCGAAAGGCAGTAAAGCAGTTTTCTACACTAAAATTTTGGGACTAGGGTGGAGACTTGCTGTTACGTTACTGTTACCGATTTTTGCAGGATTATGGATTGACAATCGTCTTCATACCTATCCATCGATGACAATTTCTGCTTTTTTTGTAGCGATTTTTGCTTCTGGATTATATATTTATAAAACGTATCAAGATTTATCTATAGCTACGAAATTATCGGATAACTCCGTTGCTACAACAAAAGCTAAGAACAGATATAATCGTAAGGAAGTGAAATAACCTTAATATGTTTACAGATATGATGACCTTGACAAAATTTGTTGCTACAGAAAATGGACCGCCTATTCATATAATACCAGGTGAACTATTTCATATTGGTGGTTTCGCAATTACGAATTCTATGCTTTATGGTGCCATATGTTCTTTACTAATACTAGTATTGTTGATTACCGTAGCCCGTAGAATGACTGTTAAGCCAAAACGTGGATTTTTTCAATTGGTTGAAATTGGTACTGACTTCATAATTAATACTATAGAAAATTCTATGGGTTCGAGAGAGAAAGCAGTTCGTTATGCGCCTTTTTTTGCCAGTGCGTTCTTCTTCGTTTTGTTTTCTAACTGGCTTGGATTGCTTCCTGGTGTTGGCGAAGCAATAAAATATAGTGGACATCCAGTATTTAGACCCTTCACAGCCGATTTGAACGGCACGCTTGCTGCGTCAACGATTATGATTATTATGGTCCAATATTTCACAATAAGGGAATCTGGCTTCAAGGGGTATATTCGTCATTATTTTGCTGGTAGCTTGAAGAATCCTGCTACCTATCTATTAGGTTTATTTGAGATGTTTTCAGAATTAACAAGAATTGGTAGCCTAGCACTCCGATTATTCTTGAACGTTGCGATTGGTGAAATTATCATAGCTATCTTTGCATATTTGGGTAGCTTTGCTGCGCCTATTACTGCACTTCCCTTTGTCGTGTTAGAATTGTTTGTTGGTGCCCTACAAGCATATATTTTCACAATGCTGACTATTATGTATTTAACTGCTGCGATAAAACACGATCATGGATCAGCAGAGAGCGTATCAGCAATGACCGGAGAAGCAACAACAGCATGAAGTTTACAGTATCAATACTCGAGACAGTGAAATATAAATTAAGTATTTTTAAATTAATTAAGCTGTAAGGAGAAGGAGAAAAATGGACTTAACAGTATTAGCAAAAGGCATAATGATGGGATTTGGAATGCTTGGGCCAGCTATTGGTATCGGCCTAATCGGTTCGTCATTTATGAACGCTGTCGGACGCAATCCAGAAGCAGCGAAATATTTTGGACAAGTTTTCGTTATTATTGCTATCGTAGAGTTGATGGCATTATTGGTATTTGCTTCATTGTTTATTATTTAATAGGTTGCTTGGGAAGAAATTAAATAATGATTATAACTTATTTCGCGGCCGCAGATAAAATAGATGCAGCTGGAAGTGGTATTTTGGGGTTTAGTCCTCAGGCATTTGTTATTCAGATAATTACCTTTATTCTGGTTTTTGTGCTTCTGAAAAAGTTTGCCTTCAACAAAATTGTTGAACTACTAAATAAAAGGCACAAAATTATTGAAGACGGGGTGCGTTTGGGTCGTGAGCTGGAAGCTGAGAAACGAAAACTAGACCAGGAAGTAGCAAGAATTATGCGAGAAGCACGGCACGAAGCAGACAAGATAATTGCTACGGGGCAAAAGGAAGCAAGGGAGTTGACAAGAGAAGCTGAAAAGGTAGCAAAACGTAAGACTGATGCGATGATAGCGGACGCTGAAGTTAGAATTCAAGAAGATACGCAGTCAGCAAAGCGAAAGTTGGAAAAAGATATTATTAACCTAATCTCAGATGCAACTGAAGCAATTGTAGGCGAAAAGGTCGATACTAAGAAAGACGCTGAACTTATTAAAAAAGTAATCCATAATCATACGAAGTAATAGAGAAACGATGTTTACAAGAACCCAATTAGCAGAAGTAATCGCAGAACTTACTCTAAGAAAAGGCGAACCTAAGCAAATTGCGAGAGAAGTAGCAGCATATTTACTTGATACTAGGCAATCAGCAAGCTTGGAATCCATGCTTCGTGATGTCATGGAATATAGGGTCAAACATGGCGTTGTTGAAGCCATAGCATATAGTGCCCACAAGTTGGACGACAATACAAATATGAAAGTTAGAGAAATACTAAAGAAAATATTCCCAAATGCTCGAGAAATTATCATAACTAATGAAATTGATACAAATATTATCGGTGGAATTAAGATATCTATGGCTAACAATCAGCTCGACCTGTCGATTCGAGGTAAATTGGATAATTTCAAATTTCACACAACTGGAATTAAGGATTAGATAATGACTGTTATAGAGAATATATCAATCAAAGAACTATCAAACGATATACGTAAAGCGATTAACGAATTAAAAGCGCGTCCTGAAATTGAAAGTGTAGGCATAGTTACTAAAGTTGGTGATGGAATTGCTTGGATATATGGCTTAACAAATTGTGGTTACAGCGAGATGATTGAAATTGAATCTACAGATGGTGTAGCGATTACAGCCTTTGCATTCAATCTGGGTGAAGATGAGATAGGTGCGGTTTTGCTTGGAGACGATACAGTAGTTAAAGCTGGTGCTACCGCAAAACTTAGCGGACGAGTACTAGAAATCCCAGTTGGCCCAGAATTAATCGGTAGAGTAGTAAACCCATTGGGACAACCAATTGACGGTAAGGGTCCTATAAAGGCTAAGCGTTTTTCTCGTGTAGAGCAGAAAGCCCCAGGCGTTTTAGAAAGAAAAAGCGTTCACGAGCCGTTAATGACAGGTATAACTGCTATAGATGCTATGGTACCAATTGGTCGTGGTCAGCGCGAACTTTTAATTGGTGATCGACAGACCGGAAAGACCTCTGTAGCCGTGGATACTATGATTAATCAACATCGACAAAAAACCGGTGTTATCAATATTTATGTTTCAATCGGGCAAAAATTAAGTAAGATTGCTCGTTTGGTAGATAGACTAAAGCGCGAGGGTGTTATGGATCAGACGATTATTGTTGCTACTAGCGCAGCTGATCCTGCTAGTATGCAATACCTTGCACCTTACTCTGGGGCTTCTATTGGTGAGTACTTCAGAGATAATAAACAACATGCTTTGATAGTTTATGATGATCTGTCTAAACATGCAGCAGCATATAGGCAAATGTCTCTATTGTTGAGAAGGCCACCGGGCCGAGAAGCTTATCCTGGTGACGTATTTTATCTTCACTCTCGTTTGTTGGAACGTGCTGCTAAGCTATCAGATGATTTGGGCTCTGGATCATTAACTGCTCTGCCAATTATCGAAACTCAGGCTGGTGATATTTCGGCTTATATACCAACTAACGTAATATCTATTACTGATGGTCAGATCTTTCTGGAAACTAACTTGTTTTACCAAGGAATAAGGCCTGCGATTTCAGTTGGTCTGTCGGTTTCGCGTGTTGGTGGTAATGCTCAAACAAAAGCAATTAAAAGCGTTGCTAAAGGCCTGCGTGTAGATTTAGCCCAATTCAGAGAGTTAGCAGCATTTAGTCAATTCTCAACTGATTTAGATTCTGATACACGACAAAGAATTGAGAGGGGCCAGCGACTTACCGAGCTTTTGAAGCAACCGTTATATAGTCCATTGGCGGTATGGGAGATGTATGCAATTTTGTATTCGGCTACAGAAGGAGTTTTTGACAAAGTACCTCTGGACAAGATTAGGAGAGCAGCCGCTAGCTTGATTCGTGATTTGAAGAATGACTATGAAAAAATTGTTATTGAACTAGATTCGGGAGATGAACCCAGCGATAAATCTAAGAAAACAATCTTGAGTATCGCAAAGAAAGTTGCGGTTAGTTATATGGAACGAAACGAAGACAATGATAATAGTCATGATGAAGAGGACAAATGATGATGTTACGTTACAGTTTATTATATTTATGTTTAAAGAATAATGATTGGCTAATGAGAGATGCCTAGTACAATTACCCTCAAGCGTAGAATTGGATCAGTAAAGAATACCCGCCAAATTACTAAAGCGATGGAATTGGTGGCAGCAAGCAAAATGAGGCATGCACAAGAACATGCTAAGCGTAGTCGAAGCTACCGAGAAGCTGCTTATTCGTTACTTACAAAGCTGAGTAATGTTACTGATGTAAATGAACATCCACTTTTCACTACTAGACCAGTCAAGTGTCAATTATATGTTGTAGTCACTAGCAACCAGGGTTTAGCTGGAGCCTATGATGCAAATATCTTAAAGCTCCTCACCGGTAGAATCCGTAGTGATAAACAAAATAAGGTACGATCAAAAGTTATTGCTATCGGCAAAAAAGGCGCAAATTTCATTAGGAGTTTAGAAGGTGTCGAATTGTTGGCAGTCTATAATGAGTTCAGTGATCGTCCGACTGCCAATGAACTACGTCCCCTACTGAATACAATAACAGATCAGTATATCAGGGGTGCAGTGGATGACGTGGATATGTTGTACACCGAATTTCGTTCAAATTTGGTACAAATTGCGCGTGATTTGCAAACACTACCTGCAAACTTCGAAGAGACCGAAGAGGATCTCCAGCTATTAGAGAATATAACTTTCGAACCATCTCCGCAGGCAGTACTAGACAATGCGGCAATTAGACTTATTGAAGTACAAATATGGCAGGCAATATTGGAGAGTTTTGCATCTGAACATTCAATGAGGATGTTAGCTATGAAAAATGCTACCGATAACGCTTCTGAGATAATCGATACACTGACCCTTGAATTTAATACTGCCCGTCAATCAGCGATTACTCAGGAACTTGCCGAAATAACCGGAGGCGCAGAGGCGATATCATTATGAATACCTGTGATAAAATGCCAATAGCTAGTAATTATGAAACAGACCCCCTGCTCTTACCGCAGTATAATCATATTGATGACGGATTGAAGGACAGTCGCGTATTAAGTAATGAAATTGTACAGAAAGTTTTAGACGAACAGGGTATCACGCCTGCAGATCCAAGCTATCATAAGGCTAGATTCGCAGCTTTGGCTGTTACGATCGAAAGTTTGCGGGTCGCGGATGTTGGCCAGAATTATAAGAATACAGAGGAAGATCGCAGGGAGAGTTAATAGTGGCAAAAAATATTATTAGCGAAGGTAAGCAAGTAGGAAAAATAAGTCAAGTCGTAGGTGTTGTGGTTGACATTGACTTCCCAAAAGATAGGCTTCCAGCCATATATAACGCATTGGAAACCGAGCTAAACGGTGAAAAACTGACTTTTGAGGTAGCTCAGCACTTGAGCGAATCATCAGTTAGAGCTGTTGCGTTAGGTAGTACAGATGGCTTGAAACGAGGAACAATAGTTAATGATACAGGGAGTGCAATTAGCGTACCGATAGGTAACGAGACGCTCGGACGTATGTTTAATGTTATTGGAGCGCCGATAGACAACAAGCCTTCAAAATTCAAAAACACAGCTTCCATACACAAAAGTCCACCTCCACTGGTTGATCAATCCGGTAGTATTGAGATATTAGAGACTGGTATCAAGGTAATTGACCTGATTGCTCCGATTACTAAGGGTGGTAAGGTGGGCCTATTTGGTGGAGCTGGAGTCGGCAAGACTGTTCTGATACAAGAGCTAATAAATAATATAGCTAAGTTTCATAGCGGATACTCTGTTTTTGCTGGCGTTGGTGAACGCACACGCGAAGGAAACGATTTGTACAACGAAATGAAAGAATCGGGAACACTGAAGAAAACTTCTCTGGTGTTTGGACAGATGAATGAACCACCCGGCGCGCGGTTGCGGGTAGGTCTTTCTGGACTTACGATAGCTGAAGGTTTTCGTGATAATGGCAACGACGTGCTTTTATTTATTGATAATATATTCCGATTTACACAAGCCGGAGCCGAGATATCAGCATTATTAGGACGACTACCGTCAGCAGTTGGTTATCAACCCAACCTAGCGCAAGAAATGGGAGCCCTACAAGAACGTATTACTTCAACCAGAAAAGGTTCGATTACGTCAGTACAAGCTGTTTATGTGCCGGCTGACGACTTGACAGATCCAGCACCAGCAACTACTTTTGCTCATCTCGACTCAACAATTGTTTTAAATCGTGCTCTTACAGAACTTGGTCTCTATCCTGCTGTTGACCCACTCGACTCGAGCTCAACGATATTAGATGCTGAAATTGTAGGCGATGAGCACTATAATGTTGCACGAGAAGTTCAGAGAGTACTTCAGCGATATAAGGACCTGCAAGATATTATTGCGATTCTGGGGATGGAGGAGTTGTCGGATGAAGACAAACAGACGGTCGCCAGGGCACGTAAAATCCAGCGGTTTCTTACGCAACCTTTCTTTGTAGGAGAAGTATTTACCGGCATTTCTGGTAAATATGTATCACTTCAAGATACTATTGCTGGTTTCCAAGAAATTCTAGACGGAAAGCACGATAATAAACCTGAGTCTGCCTTTTATATGAAAGGTAATATTGATGAAGTAGAGAAATCAATGAGTAAAAAATGACATCACTTCGATTAAGACTAGAAACAATCAGTGGTACTAAATTTGATGATGATGTATATGAAGTGTTGCTACCAACAATGTCGGGACAAATTGGTGTCCTACCTGGCCATATGCCCCTAATAAGTGTAGCTACAAACGGAATAATTCAGATAAGAAGAAAGCCATCTGATCCTGATGACTTTATGGAAATATTTGCTACCAACGGCGGTGTTATTGAGGTAAGTGATAATATACTTTCAGTACTTGTTGACGAGGCTGATGACCCTGATGAAATCAACGAAGCAGAAGCAAAAGCAGCTTATGAATTAGCAAAAAGAATGAAAGCTGAGGCTAAGGATCAAGTATCTCTTGAGCATGCTCAGCATCTCATTGATCGTCAATCGGTACGTCTACAAGTTGCAGGTTTAAGACGTCGTCGTAAATAACTATTTCTTTGTGTACTTAAAAATGGTAAAAAGTATTTGCTCGAATAATTTAAGAGACTGCCTACGGTTTACGGATATAGATTTCCTCTACACCTAAGGCTAGCATTGTGCCAACAGCGTCAACGTCGTTGGACGCTTCGAAATCAACCAGTTCGAATCCATATTCATTTTGAACTTCCTTGTAGCTATCTATCGCTGCCCAAGTATTGTGATTGTACGCTGGTAGGTCAGCACTCATTGCACTCTTGGTATCAAATGAAGCATTTTTCTCTAGGTTCAGGATGCCTACTTTTGCGACGTGATCACCGGTAACAACAATTGTCTGAGCACCTTCGTCAACTGCCTTCTGGGCAACATCTCGCCCAGATGTAAAGATTTCATTTCTGTTTGCTAGTGCAGTATTGGCTTCTATGACTTTGCGAAGGAGGCTCTGTTTGTTTGCATACAATTCTGGCTTTTCGCGTACCAATATAGATACGATTTCATCACCTCTATCGCCAATCACCTGGCTGATAGTTTGTCGAAGCTTTAGGTAACCACAGCCGATGTCGCCGTCTGGGTTCTTGCTGAGGTCAATAGTATCTGCATGCTCTGTATGGTCGTCACTATGAACTGTAGTTTTTATACTACTTTCAACTAGTTGTTTAGTGATTTCAGAAGTGACGTCTGCAAAAGTCGTGGTAGCAGAGTCAGGTTTAGCTATTTCTTGTAATACCATCACATTCCAGGCAACGTTAGCGCCTGGTCCACCGAAAATACTGACAAGAGTTTGGCTCTCTCCAATCCCGATGACTGGTCGTTCGTCACCACAACATGTCAGATCTGTCTTCAGATCAACGGGCTCATAAAATTGCTCGCGATTCGCTAGTACCTCTGGATGCTGCATAGGGCTTTGCTCTCTTCCGTCTATCATAGTTTTTAAATTTATCCTCTTATAACTTTTTGAACGATTTGATTATCCTCCTATGACTTTCAAAAAGCAAGACAATGTTATATAACGGAGCAATTCTTATAAGTTTTATGAGTAGCATTAGCTAGGCGTTTTCAATAAGTAGTCTTCGAACTCAAGTGTACCTTTTAGGTTGTGAGAATAGCCACTAATATCTGGAAAATCTAAGTTCATAACCCGTAACCACATGGCATAGAGTAAGTTTTTGACACGTTCCATTTCGGTGTCGTCGAATTTCAACGACAAATGTTGAACTTGGCCACTGTCATCCGGTTCTAGGAACTCGAGTCTACCCTCAGCTACGGTGTAACCAGCAAAGGTGTTTGAATGTTCGATGAGCAATTTGTAGCAGTAGAGCTGTTGTTTGTATTTGTGCAGTCGTGCTTCTTTCTTCCAGCTGGTACTTGGCTTGCCAGTTTTGTAATCAACGACAACGATTTCTCTCTTGCTTGAGTCAATTTCCAGCTTGTCTATTTTCCCACTCATACGTATTTCACCTAGTGTAATTCCCTCACTCCGAAAATTGTGTTCAGCTTTATCGCCAGTCTTAAAAGTATGTTTACGAGCAGTTAGGAATGTTGTTAGTGCTTTTTCGCCACGCTCAATTTCTAGTTTGGCTTGTTGATCGGGTAGCTTTTTACTTGCGATGAAGCGTACAAATTCTTTGACTGTCTGTGTGATACTCGGCACTTTGCCGGATTCGTCTACTCGATGCTGTACCCATTCCATGGTTTCGTGCATAGCATTTCCGTACTGGGTAGCTAGAGATGGTGCCTGCGGAAAATGTAGGATGTAGTTGTAGAAGAATACCTCTGGACCACCATATTCGACATCAAAAAAAGTATTAAAATGAGTCGGGCTGAGTCTATAGTTTATTAGTCTGTTATCCAGAAGCCCACGGAGATTAGTTACGGCAGTACCATCCAAGTGACGTGATCGCCAATCCATTTCCAAGTGCTCCAGTTCCGGTGCAGTATCGTTGTTCACCTGAACGACATGTACTCCAGGCGGTAGGATCATACTATGAAAAGTACCGTCGGCTTGCTCCTGCTCATCTAGATATTTGAGCCGCTTAGTGGTTTTGCCAGTATAGGTCTGGGTAAAGCTAGTTATGTATAGCCCATACTTGGCGCGCGTCAAGGCCACGAACAATATACGTAGCCTCTCGTCGTCAGTAGCGCCGGCGTGACGAATAGGCGCAAGGTTTGGTGGTAAAGAAAACTTGTTTGAGTTGTCGCGTACGTTACTGCCCCAAACATCTTCGCTTACGTCTGGCAAAAAGACATGCTCGTATTCCAGACCTTTTGCTTTGAATACGGTCATAATTTGCACGGCGTTTATAGTCTGGTTATAGGGGCTGGTATTAACCATCTGCTGGTCGGCTGCCTCGAGCATCTCAATGTAAGAAACAAGGTCAGACAGAGTAAGCGCTCTAACGTGAGTCTTTTGGAAATCACGCAGTTTCTCACGCAACACCTTTAGGTGTGACAGCGTTTCATAGAAGAGCTGTGGATTTTTGGTCTGTATGGTTTTGGAGGTGTAGTATTCGCGAAGTGGTGATCGCACGTGTGATATATTGTCATGATAGACTGCTAATTCGTCGGTGCCGATAAGGAAATCTAGCATAGTCTCAAGAGTTTCGGTGTTTGTTTTGTTCGCAAGCGCTAGGAATAAGAGTCCTGCTTCACGCGTGTCCGTATTACTTAGGACAGCTTTGCTCCAGGTGAAATTACTGTCATAAGCATCATTGACACTCCATGAAAGTTGCCAAATCTTGTGGGTTGGAATCTTCCAAAACTCAAAGCTCAATACTTCGGACCATAGTGCGTCTGCGACTTCTCGATCGTTGTTTCTGAGAGCAAGAACAAGTTTACTCATAGAGAGGAGTTGCTTGATTACTGGTGCTTCGAGTATGTTTTCGCGTTTTTCGTAGTGTACGGGTACGTCAAGGGCATTTAGATAGGGTACAAGTGGTTCAAGATTGCGGTGCCTTGGTGCCAGCACGGCTATTTCTTTGGGCTCTATGCCATTATTTATTAGTTGCTTTATACGTTCTGCTATCCAATTATACTGTGCGATGTCGCTTAGAAACTCTTGTCTGATGATAGTAGCATAGCTAGGTAAATTTGGATTTGAGGCAACTAGTGTTTTGGTCATGCCATCGAATTGATGATGTAAGCGTTCAGAAATCTGCTCTGCAACGTTTTGGGCCGACAATAATATATCAGCATGCGAGCGGTAGTTTTTGTTTAGATTGATGATGGTTACATCGCGGTACATCTGGTAAAAATCTAACATATTAGAGTACTGAGCACCCTGGAAAGCATAGATAGCCTGGTCGTCGTCTCCGACAGCCATAATATTTGGACGACCCTCATGTACTGGATTATCGCTGAGTAGCTTGACTAGTTTGAGCTGTGCAGCATTGGTGTCCTGGAATTCGTCGAGTAAAATATAGAGGTACTGTTCTTGGAGCGTATATCGAAGGTCGTCGTTCCTTTCTAAACTTTGGATAGAGCGAATTATCATATCGTCAAAATCGTACAGCCCACGTTCTTCTAGCGTCTTTTGATAGCTATCAAGTACATCAGCTAGTGCATTAATTCGTTTGTTTTCGAGTTCCCCCGCTAGGCGAAAATTGTTTTTGGTGTCCTTGACTAGCCATTTATTTTTCCACGCTGTTAGCGGAGTTGTTTTGCCGATTGTCTGGGCATCTTCTAGGGCACTTTTTAGATTTTGTGTAGCAACAGTAGCTAACGGCAAAAAACGGCCATGTCTATTCTTAGCAGGTATAAGTGATTCTATCGCTACTAAAGTCTGCTCAAAAAATGGTGTCGCCTTATTCATCTTCCTAGGCATAGTCGTAAAATCAGAGAAAGTTTGGTCTACTGCTCTGCTGCCTTTTTGTATAAACGCGGCGTTTTCTGCGACAATCTCTCGAAGCTCATCACTCGTAAGTAATGCTCGCTTGATCTCGCTGATAGTAGAAATCAGGTCTTTCAGGTTATGTCTAGTCTGTTTGAGTGGATTTAAGTAGCTCATTTTATCCACGATAGCCGCAAGTATCTGGTGTATACCCAGTTCGTCAACAGGGTCTTGTAGACGTGTTTCGGTGAAATACTCTGGAAATCGTTTTATGATGTTACGACCAAAAGCGTGATAGGTGCTGATGGTAACGCTGTGAGCATCCTGGCCAATGAAACGTGTCAGGCGTTCCCGCATGTTGTTCGCGCCATTTTCGGTAAAAGTCAGACACAGGATGTTTTGTGGTAGTGTGTCGGTTTTTTGAAGAATCTGCGCGACTCTAGCGCTGAGCAGTTGCGTCTTGCCTGTCCCCGGACCGGCAATAATTAACATCGGACCGTCGAAATTATCAACAGCTTCTCTCTGTGTTTTGTTTAATCGTTTATATTCTTTATCAAACTCACTCACATCAGTAATATTCTACATTATTATTGCATTACTGTCTTATTATCAATTAAACATAAGGCAATCAATATAACACAATAATCAATCAACCGACGACATTTATGTAGATATCTGATATGTATAATTTTTTATAAAGGGCGTATCGTTCGTGTAGCATCATTAAGTTAATATTTCATACTTATGAATTGTGCTTAGAATTCACCTTTTTTGAACTTTCGCCATTTCTGTGCATTTAGTCTATTCAATTTTTCGGAGAAGCTATAATCTTCGTAATTACTGAAATAGAATTCATCTGTTTGTAGTTCATCGACGCGTGTCGGAGTTGATATAATTTTAATTTTTCGCATATATTTTAATCCCTCCATTAATACCTTATACGCGAATATATCATAACTATTCAACCGCAAAATGACTGTGAGTTATATTACAAAATATATAAAGATGTCAACTGACCAACACCAGATCTTTCAATAACCTAGATAGCATTGTTCTTTGCCCTTCTCCCTTATACGTTTTTATCAGTATCCAAATGAAGTAACCTAAGAGCATTAAGCTCTCGCCAATAAGACCCACATCATACCGACCTAATAGATCTGATGACCCCAGTGTAAGCCACCCTCCTAAAATAATTGAAAGTATTGAAACAATTCGCCACATTTGCCAATATACACTTTTGTATCCAGTCCAGGTTTTACTAAGCATTCCGTCAAGAACAACTGTAGCGAACATGCTTACCCCAGCTAATATTACTCCAACGATATGTATGTAATGAGGGACTGGTCTCCACTCCAGCGGCATAAGCGCAATGAGGTATAGACCTACCACTGTAAGCATCAAGAGCCCAGTTACTGGCATAGTACGTTTCCAGGTTCTGGACAAATAACGTCGCCATTTCCACATACCGTAAGCAGCAAAAAATACTGAACCCGAAAAATATGGAGCAGTACGTATATCACTGCCAAACTCACTAAACGTAGTATTGACAGCTAGCATTTCTGGTTTTATAAAAAAGCATACCCCGAATCCAACAAGCATACCGATTATTGCAGTAATACCCCAAAAACGACCATGGATTTTGCGGAGAAAACGCAAGAATAAGACCCTATCAATTGATATTTTTACACGTTTCTTCCTGTACCTGAAGCGCCAATATTTCTGTGTTCGATTGAGTGGTTTTCTTAACGACCTTTGCTTTCGACTTGTTTTTGCCATTTATATTTTTAGTCTTTACTATGCGTCAGGGCAATAAGGATGAATGCGAGTACGAAAAAACAAGCGCCGTAAAAGCCTAATGTGCCATAAAGTTGCACTTTATAGCCTTCGTTAAAATTATCTACAAAATACTTTATCGTGACGAATGCATATGCCGCAAAACTCAAGATTGAAGTAGACATAATCGCCGTTTTGCTGTGCGATATTGCAGTTGATAAGATTGGTATTGCGTATAAGGCTACTGCTGGACTAGCCATACCTCTATCGTAATATATAAGCGCTGATACGATAATAATATCAACAACAGTAATTAGTCCAAGTAATATATTATGATACCCACGCTTATCTGGTAGAAAGCGAAGTAGAAGCCAAACACATGCTGATGTAGATAATACGGATAGGCAGAGTACCCAGCGCTTCAAGGTCATTTCCGGCTCAATCAGATTAGCAGAATGCGAGATTATTATGTAGGTTGCAAAAAATATTACGAATAAGAAATGTGCACGAGTAAGACTAACTATTTGTCGTTTATAAGATTTTGTACTCATATTTATTTCTTTATTATGTATTAATATTTAGAAATTTATTTAGTGGCTAATACTTTTAAGAATATTCTAACTTATATTACTCTGAACCGTAATATCTGGCAAGTCTAGCAAAATCTTAGTACCAGGGGTAGCCTGACCACTTAATATGCGATTTGCAACTGCATCCTCAACGGTGCGTTGAATTACACGTCTCATGGGTCGTGAACCAAACTGAGGATCGTAGCCTTGCCTGACGAGCTCTCCTAACGCTGATGACGTTAACTCTACACTTATGTTCTGATTCGAAAGGTTACGATTTACTTCTGCTAGCATAAGTAATGCTACTTGCCCTAGCTCTTCCTGTGTGAGTGGGCGAAATAACACAATTGAATCAAATCTATTGACTAGTTCTGGTTTAAAAACTCCATTACTAATCAGTTGATCAATCAGAGGACGTTCAAAATTTTCAAGTGTTAGATTTTTATTTATGCGATCGATAATTTCGTTAGCTCCTGCGTTTGACGTAACAATAATAATGGCACTTTTGAATGATGCGATTTGCCCATTTATATCCGTTAGTTGCCCTTCATCAAGTAATTGCAAGAGTAGATTTAATACCCCACCATGAGCTTTTTCTATCTCGTCCAGTAGTACAACAGAAAATGGTTGTTTGCGTATGGCGAGCATTAGACTTTCTGAGTGTTGCCCCGTATCTAATAGCCTATCAATATCGTCAAGTTGTTGATATTCACTCATATCAAGTCTTACCATATTTTTTTCGTTACCATAATAGGTTGCAGCCAAAGATCGTGCTAACTCGGTTTTACCAACGCCGGTTGGTCCCAGAAATAGAAAACTACCAAATGGTCGAGTTGTATTACTTACACCTGCTCTTGCTCTTCTAAGCGCATTTGCTACTGCGGAGACAGCACGTGTCTGGTTTATCATTCTTTCGTGAATACGATCTTCAAGGTTCAACAGGACGTCTGCCTCTTGTGCTTGTACACCGCCAACCTTAACACCAATGGTACTCTCAACAGCATTTTGCACACTTTGTGCGTTAACAATTTTATTGACGGCAAAGGATGTAGATTGCTCCAAAACATGAATCGCTCTACCGGGAAATGCTATATCCTGTATATATAGCTCGCTCAGCCGATAAGCCTCTCGGACAGCATCATAGGTAATCATAGTATTCGTACGACTTTCAAAGTTTAGTGCGCTGTCTTCCAGTATTTTCAATGTATCTTCTTTTGGAGGCTCGGGGAGCGTTATCGGGGTTAATGCAGCTGCAAGCGATGAATTTTTCTGTTTTAATCGTTGCCAATCAGAAGTTGTAAAAGTACAAATTAACTTTAGTTTATGATTTTGGATTATAGGCAATAAGATTTGCGATAAATCGAACGAGCCAACACCGTCTTGAAAAAACAGCTGAGCTTCATCAAGAAAAATTATCATATTTCCTGAGCTAACAGCTTCCCCGAATAGCGTTAGCATTAGTTTTTCTAAATCCTGTTTGGCAGCCGATAATATCGCTGACGCACTAAGAGACACTATTTGGTGATCCTTGATGGATGTATTACCTAATTTTGTTCCTTGAAGTAAACGTTCAGCTAGGGCAAATACAGAGGACGTTTTTCCGATACCAGCATTACCGACTACTGCAATTCCACCCGCCTGGTCTAAAGCGGTAATCATGGCTTCTATTGCATTGCTTCGTGACAAAAAATGGAAGAAACCACCACCTTTTTGAATTTGCTGACTAATGTTGATGCTGAATTTGTCCAGGTTTGGCGTAAATCCAAATGCCCAGTCTCTTCCAATACCACCCAGAACCTGTTTCGGCCTCCTGTGAAATTCCAGTACTCTCTCTAACCATGCGTGAACTTCCAACACATCTAAGGACTTCAGGTTCATTTTTTCTAGATACTGCACGAGCAATTCGTTTGTAGAAATTAATGCGGTAGCTACTGAAGCTATAGTAAGTTCATTAGGGTTATGGCTTGATTGTATTTGTAGAGATTTCCTCCAAATCAGCTCCGAGTCGGCTTCGTTCGCGCTAAGAGACTGTATTATCACCTGTTTGTCCAGTAGAAGACGGTTCGCTATAAAAACTGTCTGCCAATTATTCTCTAGAGCGTTCCATATAGATTTCGGTGTAATTGGTGGGGTCAGATTTGACAATAAATCCTTGTCTAATAGATCACTAAGGTCTGCTGGTGGCAACTTTGGTGCAATAATTTTCAAATCATACCTGTACCAAAGTAGCCACATCATCGCAAACAATCCGATTGCTAGTACGAAATATCCCAATTGACTATTTTGTATCAGAATTAAATATATTGTTGACAAACTTGCACTTATAAAAATAAGGTTGCAGAGAATAAGCCCGAATTTCGTGAAACTAAGTGCCATACGAGCTTTTTTAGCCCTGACACTATCTAGATTTAATTCTAAATTCTCATTCATCCGATGACACCCTTGACTATACAAAGAATTATTGCAAGCGGTATAACTGGCCATAATACTGCAATTATCACTCCAGCAATAAAGTAACCAGTTATCATAAACAATGCAGCAACTAAGACAGTAGCCCTAACGGTAAAACCGACTAATCTTGAGATCATATTATCAACCATAGCGTGCATCTTATCATCAAATGACTTACCGGTTGTTTGAATACGCTTCCATGGTGCGAACAGCGTCTTCAACAGGGTTGAGATTGAATAAAACTTTGCGGCATCCGCTGACCTTGTAGTTATCTTTTTTATTGAGTCGGCCCAGCCGGGACCGTACCACCAACGGAGCATTTCAAAAAGCATAAATGTATTGTACCAGCTTGAATATCAATAAACTATTATGCCGATATAATTAAATGGTTCAAGACTAGTTTAGCCTAGTTGCGTGCTTCCTTTCGGAGCAGTTCGAGTAACTTTGTGTACATGTCCTCATGTCTCATATTATACCTGAATTCACATTCTTTGAGATGCAGGTTGAAATGG